>ULQD01055401.1_pt1 | contig 37653 bp, 42 predicted proteins | sample 1954121 | NCBI WGS metagenome assembly ULQD01 (sample SAMEA4835646, study PRJEB28245) | human gut metagenome | biome: gut microbiome; material: fecal sample | place: Denmark | collected 2008 | reverse complement strand
AGCACCGCCAGCAGACACGCCAGCAGACGCTGCAGTTTTTTACCTGTCATGATGTTTCCTCCTTTGTTTCTATTTCGCCAAGTGGATCTTGCATGCCCCGCATGCATGGGACTTTATCATCCCACATAGGTGTTAAGAACACGTTAACAAATCACCCAAAAAATTTCAATTTATTTATTTAAAAAATTTATGATTATTTCGAAACCTGTCTATTCAAAATTCTGATACAATCGTAAAGAAATGCAACGAAAAACTTTCTGCCCAAAAGCCGCATTTCCCTCTTGCATTTTTTTGCGCGGTGTGCTATATTATTTGAGCAAATAAAATATCCGGGTGTAGCGCAGTTGGTAGCGTGCTTGAATGGGGTTCAAGAGGCCGGAAGTTCGAATCTTCTCACTCGGACCAAAGAGGGCCGGAATATGCTGATAAATCAGTGTTTTCCGGTTCTCTGATTTTTGCCCTAAAAGTGAAAAATGCAGTGAAATGCAGACAAATTTAGTCCTATTTCAAACTCTGTTTCATACTCTTATTTGATGAAAAACGCCTGAGAGAACATTGGTTCTCCCAGGCGTTTCTTAATTATTATTTCTCGGTCAGCTGCTTCACGCTCTGATTCAGCCCCGTCGCCGCCCAGCCGGACACGATGCCGACGGCCGCAGCGTTAAGCCAGTCGTGCGCCGGATAGTCCGGCACGCCCATCGCCCACGCGGAGACGCCGAGGATCAGGCCGGCCACGCCGCAGATGATCGGGATCCATTTGTCGGCCACGCTGGTGGCCTTGACGGCCATGCCCAGCAGATACGCGATGGCGGTGATCGCCGCCACAGATGCAATACCAAGTTCCATAATGATGTCCTCCTCTTAATTTTTGTGCTCCAGTTCATCGATCCGGTGATTGGCCACTTTGATGCGCTCGCCGAGGAGCTCGGTGCACTCCTCCAGCTTATATGTACGCTCGATGACCTGGTTGTGCTTGTCCACTTTGCGCTCCAGCTGCCCGATGCGATACGCCTGCAGCTCGTCGCGCTTGTCCAGCTCCGCGATCAGCTTGCTGTGCTGCGCGCGGCTGTTGATGACGCCGACCACAATGGCGGCCGCCGCGCTGATCAGCGCGGCAAGGATAACCTCCGACATATGCGCCTCACTTCCTGCTGCCAGCGGTGTCCATCATCCGCTGGCACATTACCAGCGTGCGCAGCATATCCATGGACAAGTCCAGCTTGCCACCTCCTACGCCCGCAAGCACACCGTCATCGACAAGCTTTTGCACCGCGGCCTGCGCCCATGCAGGCACGTCCATCACCTTGCCGTCCACGATGCGGCCATAGCGCGTATCACGCGCATGCCACATGATGTACAGCATCCGCAGCATATCATCGCTCAGGCCGAGTCTGCCGCCGCCCGTGCCGGCGATTAGACCTGCGTCCATCATCGCTTTGATCGTGCTGCGTGCCCAGCCCGGCACATCGTCGATGCTGTCGTATCTTACCATATCGCCGTCCTCCTCGTCTGTATTTTTTGCCGCCATCGTTGCGGCAACGTCCGCCCGAAAGCCGTCCATCGTCAGCCCAAACGCCCGCCACAGGTGTGTGGGATCTGCGTGCGCGCTGGCGATGCCTCTTGCCGCGCCCTCGGCGTGGCTGATGATCACGCCGTCCTCCAGCGGATCCAGCGCGTACTGCTCGCAGAGCTGCGCGAAAAGCTCCACGGCTGCGGCATACGTCCCGCGCACGTGCGCCTCGGTCGCAGCCGGGTCAAGGTCGCGCCAGCTTGCGCCGCCGGTGTAGACGATGGAAGCAGGCTCCGTCATCTCGATGCCGATGTGCGTGCCGTTGGCGCTCCCGCCGCAGTGCCATGCGCGCAGGTTGTACGGCAGCGTCTGGTAGTACGTCCCGTCGCGCTGGATAAAGCCGTGCACGCACACGCTCTGTCCGCCCGGCTGGTACTGGTTGTAGCTGCGCGCCATCACCGCCGCGTTGGGCTGCGGCACGCCGATGCTGTGCAGCATGATGCCGCGCGGCGTCAGCGGCGTCGCTACCTGATAGCACTTATTTTTGGTAGCAAAAGCCTCGATGATGTCCATCCTTTACACCTCCGCCCAGCTGCCGTCGAGCGCCTTTTGCTTGATCTGATCGTACCCTGCCGTGTAGATGATCGTGCCGGCCGCCTGCTCGCGGCCAAGCGCTGTGTCGATCTCCGTGTCGGTCTTTGCCATGATCGCCGCGCTTACCATGATCTCCGTGGGCACCAACGCGCGATTATCCGTGATTACATGATCCATATAGCACCTCCGTCTTGCGCCTCCTTGTTTTCACTTCTCATAGATGATTTCAAGCCCATTCATCCTCGGCCATTTAAGCGCCTCCTTATTCGATCGGTTCGTCGAGCGTATTGTGATAGTCATATGATGTCCTCCCTTCCACTGCTTCTACAATATAAAAAAGGGAGGGATATTTCTATCCCTCCTCAGATTTAATTGCTCCAGCGGATCTTGTTGAGCGAGGTTTGGCTGTAGAAGCACAAAAACAGCGCGTTTTTCTGTTCCCTGCTGATGCTGAGCCCGTCGATATACGCCGCCACCTTGTCCATCGCGCCCTGCCCGCTGATGGCCTTGCCGTTGCTGTCGCGCGTCGTCTTTGCGTCGTTCTTAAACTGATACGCTTCCCAGAACGTCCCCGCATCCAGCCCGGCCGGCTTTGCCTGTTCGTTGTACTTCTGCACGGCCTCAACGCTGATTCCGTCGCATTCCGGATGCGCCTTGACAAAGTCCGCCGTGTCAATCTTGTTCTGCGCGTCCTCCTGCTTCATCCCGCCGTAGCGCACCATCATGTCTACCGCGCGAGACCGCGTGAGCTTCCCGTCGAGATACAGATCCTTGATGTCGTCGTAGTCCGTGCCGGTCACGACCTTGCACGTCCACTCCTGCACCAGTTTCTGCGCCTCGTCGGCATCTTTTCCTCCGTACTGCTGCAGGATCTTCAGCGCCTGCTCCTTCGTGACCGAGCGTTTTCCGTCGTCGTCGCCGACGTACCACTTCTCCGTCTGCGAGCGTACCTTAGACTGCAGCTGCTTCTCGCCGATGCCGTGCTCTTTCAGCTCCTTGGCTTGCGCATCAAATGCGGCCTTGTCGCCGCTGAGCACCGCAGCGAGCGCCTCGTCGTACTTTCCTTCGCCGGTCGCCCACTTGTCAACCTTCCAGTACGCATCATCCTCGTTGTCCGCGAGTCCTTTGTCGACCAGCAACTGCTGCGCCTCTTCGCGCGTGAGGTAGCCGTCTCTCAGACCGTACTTGATCTGGTTCTCCGGCCCGGAGTCATAGGTGTGGATCGTCCACTCATCGCCCTTGCCTACAGCTCCGGCGATGGTGTTCCAGAGCGTTACGACCTCGCGGCTCGCCGCGCTGATCGGCAGGCCGGTCGCCTGTGAGACGGCCTTGAGTGTCTTGTAGATCTTTCCGTACAGCGTCATGTTGCCGTTGTACGTCACGTCCGTCGGCTCGTCCAGATCGCCTGTCTCCAGCTTGATCGTCTCGTCCCAGATTCGATACGCGTCGATCAGGTTTTTAATCCATTCCGTGTCCATCCGGTCGTTTTCGTACCCGGAGATCATCGACATGAAATCCTTGAGAATCGGGAGCTTCGAGAGGATATCCACGTCCATGAACAGGTTGCTTTCAAGCGGGTTCACGCCGGAAAGCTTTCCGTCTTTGTATTTCGCGCCGATCAGCGCGCTCAGGTATTTCTCCCACCACGTGGCGTACTCGTCGTCGTCTCTGCAGGCGTCCACGATTGATTCAACAAGCCCCGAAGTAGCCGCCGACACAAGATAGGTCGCCAGCGCTCTTACAATTTTCCCGCTTGCATTTCTCCACGCTTCTTTTTTGCCTCCGGTCGCGCGCAGCTCCGCCGTGTAGTCCGTGTACGCCTTGAGCAGCAGGTTGTACGACAGCGTCGGCTCCGACATAAAGGCCGTAGATACAGCGCCGTACACACCGGTCGCGCGCATCGCCTGGCTTCGCGTCATCGTGCTGTCAACTACCTGCGTCGAGTAGACGACCTCGCGGAAGCGTTCGGCCGTCGCCCTCAGCAGCGCGTCGCCGGTCAGCTTCTGCTTGTCACGCACCTCCGCCTTGCAGGCGTTCCACAAGTGGCCCCATGTAAGCCGGTCGCCCCATTCTGCGCCTTTCATAAGGAATTCGACCGTCGAGTCCTTCCACGTCCCGGCGTTCTTGATCTGGTCGCGGACACCCCTGCCGATGTTTGTGTCGTAGAAGCCCATCTGCTTCCACAGCGCGATGCCGCTGTGCGCCTCCGCTTCTTTGTATCCGCTCTTCGCGGCAAATCCTTTTGCCAGATACTTCGGGTTCATCACGCCGACCGCGCGCACATACGCTGTCGGCTGCAGCAGCGCCACACGCAGGTTCGCAGCCACGGCCGCCACCTTGTAGTTGGAGAGCATCTTCTTCGCAAAGCCCTCCCCGCGGCCGCCCTCGTTTACGCCGTTCAGGTCCTTGATGAACGTCGTGAAATACTTGTTGGCATCCATGCCGTATGCCTTTTCGATCGACCGCTGAACCGTCGTCGTGAGCACGTGCCCGTTTTCAAGCTTCTGCTTTTCACGGTAGTTGTACCACTTCATCGCGTCGAGGATCGGCAGCGCCAGTGCGTCATACTTCGCCATGTCCGTCATGTGGTTTGAAAACACATCGAAGATGTCGCGCACAACAAGCGCGTTTTTTGCCTTGTAGACGAGACTCTTCGTCGCGGACATATTCAGCAGGCGGAACATATCGTTCTCTTTCGCGCCTGGGTCTTTCGCGTCTCGGTCGGAGTCCATCGTCTCGATGGGGAAGTAGTTCTCCTCCGTGAACGCGCGGTATCCGAAGCGCTCCATCGATACGCGGTTGCCCCACTCGCTGCCCTGCTGCGTCATGTACTTCTGCAGCTTGTCCGCTACTTCACGCTGCCGCTTTGTAAGCGCGCCGTTGATTGCAGTGATGTCCTCCTGCGTCAGCAGGAACGGATCCGGCTGCTTGACGTTTTCCTTGCGCCCGCTGTTTTGGATGTCCTCCACGCGCATACCGCCGCCGAGCAGATGGCCGATGGCCTGCTCGCGCTTCGAGAGGCAGTAAAACGCCATCATCTGCGCAGTCGTCATCTTCACGCTCTCGCCGCTCTCGAGCTTAAACGTGTGCGTTTCCTTCGACCACGCCTTCACTTCCTCCGGCTTGTATGTCTGCTCCGTGAAGCCCATGACTGCCTTCGTGTTGAACGCCATCTTGTCCCAGCCAGACGACAGCGCCTCGAAGATCGCCTTGCCGCCCTCGCCGAAGCGCTGGAACGCGTAGTATGGTGTCGTGTTTTCCCAATTGAAGAAGTTGGCTACCTTGTCGCCGACTTTCGTTCTGCCTTTCGCCTGCCCCAGCCGCTCAAGCTCCTGCACCGTCGCCTGTGCCGCCTGCCGCGCGGTCTCAAAGTGCGCGTTGGCCTTGAGCTTGTTCGCGTTCTGGATGCTGCGCGTCAGGATCGTGAGCATCCGGTCGAGCTGCTGCAGCTGCTCACCGTTCATCCGGTTTACAACGTTCTCGCCTGGGTTCTGGCTGACGATGTCGGACGCAGTGTTGATGTGCTTCTGCATCTCCTCGAGGAATCCATCCGGGATGTCCAGATACAGTCCGAGGTCGTTCGTCCCGTCATCGTTCTGCCCGCGCAGGCTGTCCAGCAGCTTCTGCATCCGGTCAGTATACCGGAGCGAACGCCGAATGTCCTTTTTCGTCAGCGCGCCGCCGTCCAGCGCCCTCTTACTCGTAAAGTCGATGGATTCCAGGAACTCGCCTACCGCCAGCTTCAACGGCTCCGGGATGTGTTCCTTGTCGCTGTTTTTCAGCAGCCAATCGCTCAGGCGCTTCGCCTTCTGCTCGATGCGCGGGCGGTATTTCGCCACTGCCGCGCTTTCCTCCCTACGTGCCTTATCGGCTGCGTCCCGCTCGTCATAGTGCTCTTTCAGCCGCGCGATCTGCTCGTCGCGTTTCTCGCGCTCTCTTGCTATGGCTTCCTGCAGCCGTTTGCGGTTCTGCGCCCGCAGCTCCGCGATGCGCGTGTCATTGGCCTTGCGCAGCTCGTTGATCTGGTTGAGGTAGTGCGTCTTCTGCTGGTCGTGCTTCTTCGCCTGCCGGTCCGCAAACGTTTTCTGCTCCGGCGTATCAAAAAACTGCTCGATGATCTCGTTTGCGACGCTCTGCGCCGCCTGATGCATATACCGGTCGTTCGGGTTGTATTCGTCGATCGTGTAGATGCGGTTGAGCACATCGTCGATCTCCCGCAGCTGGTCGCCCGGATGGGATACGCGCTCCGAGTCAAAGAGTCCCGGCCACATCGTGGCCGCCTCTTCATAGATCTGGTCCACGTTCCCGTGCTCGCCCTTTTTCAGCTTCATCCTGCCATAGTTCCGCCTGCGGAAGTCGCCGAAGTCCGTGAAGTCCCCGAGCATGGCCGGCGAGAGCGTGATCTGCGTGTTGCGGAAATACGCGCGCAGGTCGCTGTACTCCTGATACATCATGTCGTCCCTGACGCTCACGTCGTCGAGAATGTCGTGCGCAAGATCATACGCGCGCTTCCAGATATTCTCCTGGCTCAAGCCGTTCTCGCTCGTCGCGTGGGCGATGCCGTCATACAGCTCCTGCAGTCTTCCTGTGACCTCGTCCGCATCGATGCTGCTGCCTGTTTGCTTGATGATATCCTTCGCCGCTTCCCGCACGGCCTTCGGGTCTGTAGTCGCTTCTTCCGTGGTGTGCGTCTGCCCGCGCCAATACTCCACGCGGTCGCGCAGCATGGCGTTTTCCTTGGCAAGACTGTCGCGCGTCTTCAGCTCGCGCGCCACCAGCTCGCGCAGCGGTTTCGCGTTCTGCATCCGCGTGAGCTGCTCGTCCAGCTTGCTCACTCTCTGCGCTGCGTTGTTGGCACGGTTCGCCGCCTTCGTGCGCTCGCTCTTGTCGGTCGCGGTCAGCGCGATCTGGCGCTGCTTCTCCAGCCGCTTCGATGCGTTCGTGTATTCGCGCAGCTTCTCGCGGTACTCGCGCAGCATCTCCATCTCGCGCACGTTGGCCGCATCGCCGTCCGCAGCATCGGAGAGCACGTCGCGGTCTGTCCGCGTGTCGTCACGCTCGGAAAACTGTACACCGCGCCCTGGCTCCACTTCCCACGACGCCTTCGGGAGATCCTGTTTCGGGTTCGTGGCAATGATGAGCTTGCCCTTGCGCTGCACGTCGTCGAAATACCGGCCGATTTCGGATACGTAACCCGCAGTCTTCCGGTTGTTCTGCCAGCCGGAGGATGTCTGCCTGCCTTCGCCGCTGCCGTCACCCTCGTACACGGTAAAATACGCCGTGCCGCTGTCGCGGATGCACTTCGCCACTTCGAGGATCACGTTCGCGCGCGCGTCCGGCTCGCGGATCACATTGAGCACGTTTGCGCACGTTGCCGTGTCCGCCCGGCCGCCGTTCTGCAGGTAGCGCAGCGTCGCTGTGTTCTCATCCACGCCGCGGTTATACGGGTCGAAGACCATATTCTTCGTGCCGCGCTCCGCGAGGTAATCCGTCACGAGGTTGAAGCGGCCGCCGCCCACGTCAATGTTGGTCTTGCCAAACTTCGCGTTCTTGTCCTTGAACAGGCCAGCGACCTGCTTGATGGACGTCTTCGCAGACGTGATCTCCTGCGAGACGACATCGTCGCGCTCGCGCTCGGAAAACTGCCACGATTTATCCGAGTTCAGTATCTGCAGACGCTGCTCCTCGTCACCAGCGCGGTACACTTGCACCGGCACTCCCATATTTTCAAGCTGCTCTTTCAGCTCGGAGTTGATGTTGTCCGGCACAATGGCCACTTTCACCTCGTCAAAGCCGACCGCTCTCTGCGGCTTCGCCTCAAAATATTCCGTCGGAAGTGCAGCCGCCGCCTTATACACTTCTTGAATCCGGCGAGCAGTTTCTTCACTGACCGAATATCCCTCTTTCGCAAAAGCCTGCTGAATGGCCCGTGCCGTCCGCTTGCCCTTCGCCGCTTCCATCATAACATCGCCGATAATTTCTCTTTCATCGAACGAATTGTCGGCGTGCGGCCGCGTCTCTCGCATAACGGTGCGTGTCGCTTGATCGATCAGGTTTTCAACAGCATTCTTCGCCGCTTCATACTGCTCGCCTTCCGCTTTGCCGAGCCTGCCGCTCGCGGCCTTCACTTCATCAATGCTGGAAAAGTCCTCGGCGCTGACAGCCTGCATAGCTCCTGCCGACGTCCCCCACGTCTGGCCGCCGCGCTCCTTCTGGGTTTCCGCCATCGCACTCACAATGTTCTCGAGCGTGTATTCCCAATGCAGCTGCGAAAAGCTGCGTCTGTCTCCAGAGGCGGTATAGCGCTCCTTCCCGTTGTAAATGCCGGGCTCGCCAAAAACAGATTTCAGCTGTGGCAGCAGCCACGCCTTCACGTCCTCAGTATCCGTCGCCTCGTGCAATTTGTCGCTGGTAGCCAATCGGTCTACTTCGTCCGCTGTAGCGCCCTGATCTTCGTAAAACGCCCACGCATCTTGGATGAAATCCTCAACCGTGGAAGTATGGACATTGTTATCCATGAAGTGGTCAAGCCGCTTTTCCTTCAGTTCCGGCTTTCGGTCCAGAAATCTGCGATGCTGTTCCTCGTAGCTGTCGCGGATAATCTGGCGCACCGTGTCTTCGATCTCTCGCGCAGACTGATAGTCCCCGGTTTCCATGTCCGCTTCAACGCGGGCGAGCTCCTGCACGCCGATTTTCTGCACCAGTTTCGCCAGCGCGTCATTGCCGTATCGGTTGAATTCCTTTGCCTGCATGACCGGCTCGAGCGTTTCCCCACGATCGGCCAGATAGGCCGCGCGCACGCTGTCGTCCCGCGAGAGCTTGTCCGCCAGCTCCGACGCGCTCATACCGCTCTCTTCACCGACGCCTGCACGCTGCAGGGCGCTGTCGTTTCGGAATACGCCGCCCGCGATCTTCCCGCTCAGTCTGGCGAGCCGTTTTTCGACGGTACGCATCCGGTCGTAGTTCACCGGATATTCCACCGCCGGTGCCGTCGGCGTGTAGGCATCCCCGCCGTAGATTTTGTTCCTGGGGTCAACCTGCGGGTCAATACTCTCCCTGCCGAACACCATGGAAATCGGGCCGTACTTGCTGTGCCCTTGCGCAGCTTTTACGACCGCGATACTTGGCATCGGCAATCCGCCGAGCGCAAGCGCGCCCCGCAGGTTCTGCTCCGTCAGGCCATGCACGGCGACAAGATCGCGCACCTGCTCCACCGGTTCGCGTAGGGAGAACTGCTCTTTTACATTGTCTCTTCCACCGTCTCTATCGACGCTTGATAGACTTCCTCCGGCGTCATGTCGTAGTTCTTCGCCGACAGCTTGTCGAGAAATCTTTTTAGCATCTCCGTTGTTTCCATGGCTGCCGCGATCTCGAAAATCTCTTTTTTCTTCAGATCCATCATTATGAGCAGCCGCATCAATTCTGTGATATGCTCGTCTGTAGTCATCTGCATTATTGACGCCCCTTCTTTCAGCGTATTGTGACGCGGTTATCTCCACGCATCCGTTCACCGATTTTTCATAGAATCGGTGCTTTCCAAATCTGACAAACTGCTTTGTTTCACCTGCAGGTGAAGAACCATTTGCCCACTGGAGGAAAAGCGTTTCTGCTTCGCTGTATTTGCTGCGTTTATTGTACCGCTTTTGTTCATCGCGTTCAACCTTTTTTCTGCTCTGGTGCTGCTCGCGCTGCTCGCCTTTGGCTGCGACTCCGTTCCCCGCCTTCACCTTCGCCGCGTCCACCAGCGCATCGTCCCAGAGCTTCTGCAGCTCCACCATCCGGTCGAGCATGGCTCTCGCCTCGTCGTGCGTCGCACGGTCGCCCTTGAACGCAGCGCGCAGCTTCTTCACGAAGTCGCCGATCCAGTCGCGGATCTTCTCGGCAAGGCTGCGGTTCTCGTTTGCCAGCCGCTGCACGGCCTCGGTGTTGCGCAGCATCATCTCGCACGCATCGGCCACGACCTCGTCCATCGCGCTGTCCATCGTCAGCTCGCCTGTCGAGTCGTTGTCGATCTTCTGCTGGGCGAGACGCTCAATGCTGTCACCGCTCTCGAGCACATGGTTCGCCACGAATTCCTTCAGCGCCTCGTACTGGCCGCTATTTTGCTGGATGAAGTGCGTCAGCTCGTGCGACATCGTCTTCAGGATGGCCGTCTCGCCGATGTCCACGTTGTTTTTCCCAGCGTTGACGTCCAGATAGATCGTGCCGTCGCGGTATGCGCCGTTCATGCCGAGATACTTGCCGCCCTCGTCGGTCTGCGATTCGAAGAACACGACGTTCACGCCGGTCGCCTCGGCCACCTTGCGTGCCACGTCGATCGACGCCGTCTGCTTGCGCGTCAGGCCGGCCGTGTTCACGGCGGCGAGCGTCACGTTTCCGAGCTTTCCGCCTTCCAGCGTCACGTTGCCTGCCTTAATTTCGCCGCTCTTGGCCGCCGCATTCTTCGCGGCAGATTCCCTGCGTGCTGCGGCAAGGCCGGTCTCGTAGGCAAATTTCCGCTGCTCCGGTGTCAGATACGATGCTGCGCCGCTGTTCTCGAGCACAGCGTAGTTTTTCACGCGCGCGCGTCCGTAAGAGTATGCCACCTCATAGGCGCTGGCGTAGCGCTCCACGTCCTGCCCGTTTTTGTAGTTTGCGTACATCTGCGGCGCGGTATCGCCGTATTTTTCCGCGCTCTCGGCGAGCAGGCGCGTGCCCTCCGGCAGCTTGGCGTCCTTCACGGAAACGCGCTGCACATCGCCGTTTTTGCCCTTCACCGACAGCTCCACGCTGCCGCTCTCCTGATCATATCGGAGCGCCTGCACCTGTGCTGTCTCACCGTTTACCTGCACCTCGGCGTTCTTCTCCGCCTGATGTGTCTGCGTCTGCCCTGCGTCAGTCTTGCGCGCCCCGCCATAGATCGCGTTGCGCTCCAGCTCGACCGCGTCACGCATATGGCTGCGCGCCCATGCGTTCGTTGTCCGGTCTGCATCCCGCGTGAACAGGGACGCATACTCGTTCGCCGCGCGCTGCGCCTGCTTGCTGGCGTCAAATTTTCGCTGTTCCTTGCCCGTCAGCTCCTGCCCCTTGATCTGCTTGACCACGAGGCCGGTCAGCTCCTGCACGTCGTTTTCTGGCGTGCCGAGCGCACCCAGACGGTCAGAGACCGCCTGCGTGAGATTTGCTTCCTGTGTCGCCTCGTAAAGCTTGCCGGTGTTGCGGTTCGTCTGCTTCTTCCCGGCCAGCTTCCGGAGGTTTTCGTCGCCGCTTTCCTCTGCAGCGCGGCGGAGGATGTCCGCGTAGTCGTTGGCCGTGATCTGCCGGCCGGTCTCGCGGTAATTTGCGCTTCGCACCCCGGCGTTGATCGCCATGTCGCCGCCGGTCATCACGCCGCCGGAGATCGCGCCGCCGGCAAAGTCCTGCGCTGTCTGGCCGAGCCAATCAAGCCACGCCCTGCGCGTTGCCTCGTCCTCGCTCATGCCTCCCGCCTGATAGGCGGCAATCGTCTGGTTGATCTCGCTCTTGTCGGCCATCACGATCGCGTCGGAGATGACGTTTGCGATGTCCGTGGAAACTTCCTCGCTGCCTTCCACAAAGCTCTGCTTGAGCATATCCTTAACCAGCGTCTTCGCGGTCTTCTTCCCGGCGGCCGCCGACGTGTGGAACGTGCGCAGCTTATCCAGGCTGATGTGCTCGAACAGTGCCTCGGCCGTTCCGTAGAGCAGGCCGACCGACATGGCCTGCGAGTCAGATGCACCGCGATCATACGCATCCGTTATTGCCTGAGATGCCGCCGCGCCGCCGAGGATCACATCCGCCGCGCCGTGCAGGCCGGTCGCGCCGCCGACGGCCAGCGTCGCCAGACTGTCCGCCATGCTCATACCGGTGTTGTACAGGAACGAACCAATGCCGCTCATGTCCTCGGAAACGCTTCCGCGGATGGTGTTCGTCACCGTGCTCGGCACCATGGATTTCGTATAGCGGTCGACGACCATTTTTTCGCCCGTGAACGGGTCTGTCCCGTTCAGCGCATTCTGTGCCGCGATGTCGAGCGCGCCCGCTCCGGCCATCATATTTGTCCCGACAGACATAGCGGAAGAAAGCCACGGATGCTCCTTGGCCTCCTGTGCGACCTGCTGTGCCATTTCCGCAGCCTCGTTTGCGTGCTGCTGCGTGAGCGCGTAGTTGCGGATGCCGTTGATCTGCTGGTCACTGTAGCCGTAATCACGCAGCTGCTGCTCGAAGCTGCGCACCGTATTGCGCGCGTTCGTGGCGTAGTCACTGTTTTGCACCACAAATGCGGAGTTTCCGGCCAACGCCATCTCCGTGTTCGCGCTCTCGCTCACACTCAGTGCCTTGCTGTAGTCGGAGAGCGCCTTCTGCATCTGCGTGTCCCACTTGCTGATCTCGTCATCGTAGGTCTTCCGCGTGAGCAGGCTCTGCGCTTCCCCGATCTTCGCTTTTCGCTCATCGATCTGCCCCGAGAGCGCGAGCGCCTCCTGCTGCCGCTTGGCATAGTCTGCGTCTGTGCTCCCGGCGGCCATGCGCGGCATATTCCGGCGCTGCCGTTCAATGCCGGAAATCTCGTTCTGCCACGCGCCGATCTGCGCCTTCAGCTCGTCCGCAGACCAGTAATTCATCTGGTTCTTGTTCAGCCAGTCATATTCCGCCTCGGCTCCCGGCGTGTTCTTGAGCTGCGTGAGCGCCGCATCGACGTCCGTGCGGGTCTTGCCCTTGTATTTCGTCGGGTAGGCATACGACACATTAAAGTCATTCTCGTCCTTGAACTGGTTCTGGAAATCGAAGGACGAGTGCACGGCTCTGCGCAGAACGTCGACGTCATTTCCGGTGTCATAGCCGGCACCGCGAAGCACGTTCATGGTCGCCTGATAGTTGCTGAACGCGTTCTGCAGCGCGCCGCGATTCTCGCCGGTTAGATACGATGCATTCGCGTTGTCCATCTGCTGCAGCAGGTTTTTCCGCTGCTCCTGCGCCGAGGAAAGCGTTTTCTCGGCGGAGAATCCCGTGCTCTTGAGCCAATCGCCAATGGAGATTGCTGCTTTCTTGACTGTCATCTACGTGCCCCTCACTTCCTGGAGTTATTCATGTATCTCAGCCTGATGGCGCTGTCGTCCGATATCAGGCCGTTTTCCGACGCGCTGCGGATGAATGCATTAACGTCCGCGATCGGTACGCCTTCCTTGATCATCTCTTTCACTCTGCCCGCCACGGCCGCAGCGGATTCTACTGCGCTCGCGTCCGTGATGTCGATGTCGTTGTGCGTGATCCCGCTGCCGGGCTTGTGTGCATACGGAGACGGTGAATCCGTCTTCCCCGGCTGCGTTCCTCCGCCTCCGTATCCGCTCCCGCTTCTTCTGCTTCCGCCGCCCGACCCCCCACTCTTATTTGACGATGCTGCCTTCTGCTGCTGGTAATACTGCCGCAGATATGCCGCCTCGTTGGCAGACATCCCGGCCGCCGCCAGCTCCTCGTCCGACGGCTGGTATCCGGTCGTCGTGATCAGGGACGACAGACGGCTCCAGGCGTTCTGCTTGCGCTCATAGTCCGTTTCCTCCTGCGCGAGCTTCTTCTGCTCCTCGGTCTGCTTGCGGTTATAGGCCGTGTCCTCGTCGCTGCGCTCAAGCTGCAGCCGGTTATACCACTGGTTGTAGTCTCGCTCGTAAGCGCTGTCCGCGTTGCTGCGCGCCATGGTGTAGAGGTTCATCAGATTCTGGCCTTCCTGATTGTAGCGGTTGTAGGCTGCGGTATACAGCTCAGGCACGACCTCGTTGAGCTTCTGCAGATAGCTGTTATACGCCTGCTGCCCTGCGTTCTGGCTGTATGTGCTTCCATAGCCTCCGGTCAGCGCCGCCGCCTGCCCCATGGTGTCCTCCATCGCGCCGCGCCCCATCTGCGCGTACAGATCGCGGTACTGCTGGTAGAGCTTGTCCTTGTTCAGGTCAAACGTGAATTCTCCGCGGTTCATGATCTTGTCGTAGATCGCCGTCGCCTGATCATTCGCGCGCTGGTATGCGTCGTTCTTGCTCGGGTCGTAGGTATACCGGTTCTCGGGCAGGTACTTCGAGTAGTAATCGCTCGTCTCGTAGTCCAGCCCCTCGCCCTTGATCTTCGCGTTGCGCAGCTTCTCATACCGTGCTGCGCTCGTGTAATCTCCGGATGCAGCGGCCTTGTCCATCAGCGCGCCGTAGTCCGTCTGTGTGTCATACGGCGTGTCCGCCTTCGGCAGGTACTGCGCGTACTGATTCGTCGTACCATAGTCCATGCCGCCGGACTGGATCTTCGCGTTGCGCTTTTTCTCCAGAACGGCCGCCTTCTCGTTGTTTCCGGCGGCAGCCGCCTTGTCCATCAGCGCGGCATAATCCACGCTGTCGTCAAACTCGACACCGTTGTAGTTTTTCTTTGCCATGCGCGGCCTCCTTTACTTGTACTTGCCGATGACGTAATAGCTGATGCGCAAACGTGATATATCCGGCTGCGATCTCGTCAGTCAGCATCGGCAGCGTAAACTCAAATGTCGGCGTAGTGCCACGTATCACGATGTTTCCCTCCCTTCAAGTCACGCCGTCCGCTTCCACACGTACACAGACAAGTACGGCGGCATGTTGTTGTGGGCTGTGCCGCCGCCAGCGCTGGACGTGTAGCTGCCAATCGCATAATACGTGCTGTCAGACGGGCCATCCGGATAGTTGCCGGGCGCGGAGTGGTCAGCAGCTCCGGCATTCGGGTAGTACACCGCGTGGTTGTGGCTCGGCATCTCGCTTGCGGTAAGCGTGTGTGCCGCCTCTCCGCCGGTCGCACCGGCTTTATAGGTCGTGCCAGCAGCGAGAAGAAATCTGTCCTTGATCTGTACCCACGTACCGCCGAACAGCGTTTTTGGATTTGTGCTGTTTACGCTCATGTAGATGGAGCCGACCGGATACACCTTGTCGAGCACCGTACTGACATCGACTCCGCCGCCGCTTCCGCCTGTCGGCGTGCGCCAGCCCGTGTCATAGTCGCTGTCAGATAGCTTCGTCAGCGCCTGCCCGGTCGTGCCGCCGCTCGGAATGCCGTGACCGCTCTTTGCTTCCAGATCCCGCAGCGCCTTGCGCAGCTTTTCCAGCTCTATACGGAGCGCGGCAGTATCTGAAGCGCCGATTCCGACCTTGTTCCCGTCATCTGCCTGATTGAGCATATCCACGAGCTGCCAGATGTACGAGCGCAGCTGGGCAAGCTGCTCCTCTGTGCTGCCGGTCACTGCATACGTCTGCGGGTAATCAAATGTCAGCATACACATCGCTCCCCGCCTCGAATATTTTTGCGAAGCTGTAGATGCGCACGTCTCCGCTGCCTTCGAGCCGGATGCGGAAGTGGTCGCAGCGCCTCGGCCGCACCGGAAGCATGAACGTGCGCGTCCCTGCGCCCTGTATCCGCCCCTGATTGTGCCACAGCCCGTCGGAGTCATACTGCACCAGTACGTCCATGTGCGCTCCCTGCGCGAGGCTCATGCGGATGTTGAACCGGCTGATGTACTTCTGCTCGACCGTGCTGTAGCCGATCAGGCCCGTCTCGCAGCTCCACGCCACGTCGCCCTCTGCCGTGCCGCTCAGCTCGGATATCTGGTTGTCGTGCGCAATCTCCTCGATGTCTCCTCCCCCGCATAGGAGAGAACCAAGGTGCTCCGTGAAATCGACGATGCCGCCGGCCGGGATGCTCTCCCGGTACCACGTCCCGCGCTGCGTGTCCAAAACGAGCAGGCGGCTTCCCGGAGGCGTATTCATCTGCAGGTAGAGATAATACTTGTCGCGGTACGCCGCCGCGATGCTCGTCGTGCTGCCAGGCCGTGAAAGCGAATTCAGGTTCAGCTTCTCGCTCACGTCCGTCGGCGCGCCGCTTCCGTCGTAGGCGCACACGCAGTCGCGCGCCTTGTAAAACAGTACTCCGTTGACCACCGCGAGGCTCTTCGCTCCGCCCGGCTGCACGCCTCGCGCCGTGTACTCCTGGATCCTGTGTGCGCCGCTCGCGGACACATACACCTTGTGCATCCGGTCTTCCTTGAAAAACAGCGGATAGCCCTGATAATTCACAGCGCCCGTCCAGTGCCCGTCCGAGCCGACCGAAGCGGCGTAACTGTCCGTGCTCACGCCTGCATATTTGCGCCACACGTCGAAGCGCCCAAGCGCGCTCGCGTAGATCTCGTTGACAAGCTTCCCATTCACCGTGCCGTACTTGCAGCCCCAGAGCCGGTTCTGCGCCTCGATGACATAGTCCATGTCCGGCAGATCCATATCCGCCCTGACATAGACGCCGGGAGGCGCTTCGTCGATGATGTACGACACTGCCACCTTCGGCGCGTATGCGTCCAGCACGAGATAGTCGCCTCCGGCCGCAAGCACCTCCCTGTACGTGCCGTCCGCGAGATTGTCCCCGCCGAGCAGCCCGAAATATGTGCTCGTATCCACATAAGAGATCTTCACGAAATCGCCGGCTGCAAAGCCGCTGCCGATCCCCTTGCATTTGAGCCGCATCACCGGCACGTCCTGCGCCGCCCAATCCTTCTGCGAGTCGCTGTAGACATATGGCGTTCGCGTCTCGTTGTCGATGTATGCGTCCCCGTTTTTCGGCGCGGATGGTTTGTTGCTGTTGAGATAGTAGTAGGTGATCCCGTCCAGTGTCACCGTGCGGTTGCTTCCAAAGGTCACGCTGTGCGTCTCACTCGTCGTGTACACGGTCTTCCCGTCTCTGCTGCACGGCTCCACCAGCCACTTTGCATAGACCGTGATCGTCTCCTGCCCGTCCGGACCGGAAACGGCGTTCGTTTCAGAAAACAGGTACGTCCCCGCCGCAGCGGCGAACTTCTTCTCCATATTCCCGTGCGTGCCGTCCGCCGTGTTGTACCACACCTTGTCCGGCCAGATGAGCAGGTACGCGCCCATGCTCACGAACCGCTTCGATCCGGCGTATGCCAGATCCACGACTTTCTCGCCGTCGGCATAGAAGCCGCAGGTGTTTGTCGCGCTGTCATACCCTTCGATGTAGTAAAGCTTATTCCCTTTTGATACTAACGCCTTCAGGTTTTCGGCCGAACCCTGCAGTGTATTTCGCTGCTTTCTTGTCGCCAGCAGCGGGTAATCGTCGCCGCAAAGATTCTCCATCTCATAAAATTCCCCCTCGGGGATCTTGAGGTTGTGGTTGTAGCCGCCGAAGGTATCCGTCACCTGCTGCGAGCGTGCCGTTTCCTGAATCGTCGGATATGTCGGCATCTGTCATCCCTCCCTCAAAACCGGAATACTCCGGGATCCTTCGCCATATGCGCGCGGTTATACCAGTTGCGCCAGCGCGAGAACGCCGCGTTGAACAGCGTGATGCTCTGGCTGTATTTGCCCGCCTCGCCGTTTTCGCGGTCGATCATGGCCTGCAGGTAGTTGTTGTACACGTCCTCGTCATACGGGCTGCCGACGAGCAGCTCCGTGGCGTCCATCGACGAACTGTCGTAGCCGTCGAACGTCTCCGTGCCGCCCTCGTGCGTGCGGATCACTTCCTGCCAGATCATCCCGTCAAGGCGCGACAGCCACCGGATCTTCATGTCCTGCGAATACTGGTTCGGCCGCAGGGCGTCCACCATCGTGATCGCGTCCGAAATCGTCATAGTCTCTGCTCCTTGTACTGAAAAAGGGAGGCGTGATTGCCGCCTCCCTTTGGTTTACTCTGCCTGCCGCGCGGCTGCCGTAGCCTCGTCCACGAACGCCTCGAAGGCGTCCCGCGCGCGCTCAGACCGGCGGATCTCGTCGGCAATGTAGCGCGGCACCTTGGACTTCTTGCCCTTCGGGATCAGAAAATTCTTACCGTTGACGCTCACGAACAGGTTCGGGTCTTCCTTCGCGCCTGCGCGCGGGATGAAGATCTCCTCCAGCTCATACGGATCCGGAATCGTTTCTGCCACGGTCTCGGGCTTCTCTGCCACGGTCTCGGGCTTCTTTTCGGTTGCCATGGGTACGCTCCTTTCTCATATCAGCCGGAGACGCCGCAGCGCCTCCGGCCGTATTGGTTTCGCCTCAGTTGGCGGCGTCCGTCGCGCTGTAAGCAGACGTGCTCATCACGCGCAGCAGGCGCTCGGTGTACAGCACGGTCGCGCCGTTGGTCTCAAACTTGTAGCCGATGGTGCTGAACTGGTTCAGCGGGCCGCCGATCTCGGACTTGTCGTGCACGATCATCTCCAGCGCGCCGCCTTCCGGATCGATGATGCCGAAGGCATCCTTGCCGAAGAAGTAGGTCGCGTAGGTCGCGCCTTCGCTCTTGTTCTTGTAGCCCGTGCCGGTCAGGACAGGAGCGAAGGTGTTCTCGATGAAGCGCACGCCGTGCAGCTCGCCGATCTCGCCGTTGTAGATCTCGTCCGGCTGGGCGTACTTGTGCGCCTCGATCCACTCGGTGGACTTGCGCAGGTCGTAGGCGACGGACGGATGGATCACGGCGTAATACTTGCCGTTGATGGTCGGCACGCGGTCCTTTTTCATCTTCGTGACCGCCTTGGCGATCATGTCCGGCGTCAGGTAGGCGTAGCCGTCAGCAGCGCTCGCGCCGCCGCCGGCGCCCATCTCGGCGCAGGAGGTCGGCGTGGAGATATACGCGCCGGCCGCGCTGAGGTTGTCGCAGTAGAGCACGTTCGTGTTGGTCAGCAGCGCGTCGCGGATGAGCTTTTCCTGCGTCTCTGCGGCGCTCGCGCCCATCTCCTCGGTCGCGCCGAGGATCACGTCGTCGTAGGCGCGCAGCTCCAGACGATCTGTGATGCTGGTGTACGTGCCGTACTGGTTGATGCTGCCCTCGAGCTTGGTCACGCCGAACTTCTGGCCGGTCGGGATCACACCTTCGGTCAGCTTGCCGGCCTTGTCAAAGGTGTTCCACTTGCGCCACTCGACCGTGCCGCCGTGGTTTTTCGGCAGCGCCTGCTTCTTGCCGAACTGCGCGTAAAACATCTCGGCGCGGGCGTTTTCGAGCAGCTCGGTGTCGTAAAAGGTCTTGAGCTCCGGCGCGAGCGTGTGCGTTGCGTCGAACGCAGTCACCGTGCCGGTCGAGGCGTTGACGTAGTTGCCGGTCGCGTTGACCAGCGTGCCCGCGTCCGCGAAAAGCTGCAGGCCGAGCTTGGTAATCAGATTCATGATCATAGGTTTGCTTCCCCTTTCAGTGTTCTGTTCGGGGATCGCCTCCCTGCACGTCAGAACGTGCCGGGATAGAGCTTCTCCCCGTTCGCCGCTGCGATGTTCATGCGGCGCTTGATCTCGTCGCGTCTCGCGCGCGACATCGTCGTCGGGGCAGAAATGGATGCCGCCTGGGATGCGCTGCCGTTCTCTGCCGGCCTGCGCTGCCCGGCCTGGATGCTGTTGCTGATCTGCTGCGCGGTCTTCTGCGCTGCCACCTGCATCGCCGCCGTCTGGATCTCCTTGCGGTGCACGGCGAAGTAGGCGTCCTCCACGCTGACCAGGCTGCCCGGCGCGGTCAGCCGCGCGAAGGCCGGGTTTTCCAGCTCCGTCTGCAGGTCAAAGCCAGGATACATCTCCTGCAGCTTTGCCGCCTGCTGCACCAGCCCGTCGAAATGCTCCTGCAGTCTGCGCTGCTCAAGCGTCTGCTCGTTCTGGTGCTCCAGCAGCTTGTTGCGCCGCTCCAGCTGGTCGATACGCATGGCCTCCTCGACGGGGATGCCGAGCTCGTCCGCCCGCTCCTCGTAGTACGCCTTGTCCTCGGTCACAGCCTTGTTCAGCGCCTGCACGTCCAGCTTGGAGATATCCTCTGCGTCGATGCCGTACTTGCGCGCCATCAGCTCCAATGCCGGCGTCAGGTCCTTGAGCGCCTGCTCGGACTTCTTCGACTTTGCCAGCCGCTTTTGCATCATCTTCTGCGCCTGCTCGTTGTACTCGGGATCTGCCATGATCTCGTCCCACGTCAGGCGTTTCGGCATTCCCTGCCCGTCATCGGTGCCATTTGCAGCGTCGTCCTGCGTCTGCGCCGCCTCTGCCGCTGCCCCGTCGTCACGGTGCATGGCCGATACGCGTGCCCTCGACCGCTTGCTGATCTTGTCCGCCGGGACACCAAGCCCGGTCAGGATGCGCTCCCCGGCGTCAGGAGCCGTTACGCCCGCAGCGCCCGCACCATCTGCGCCTGCGCCCGCTCCGGAAGAGCCTCCGGCCGCGCCACCCGCGCCGCCTTCGCCGCCGAAGAGCTGCAGGCCGTGCATGGCCAGCGCCCGAATGTCAAATCGCATAAGGATGCCTCCGTCAAAAATCTGTGGTAGGCCACGACCCTGTCGCCGCCAGCCGGAGTTGCACCGGCACTTGCAGTCCATCGCTGCAGCGCGCCTCGCAGCGGCATAGATACCCACGCAGCAGTCTCCCCGCTGCGTGGGTGCCAAGAGAAAAGGAGATGGATGGGAAAACAGAGAAGAAAGGAGGTACACACGCGAAAGCTCCTGCGCCCTCGCACCTCCAGCATACAAAAAGGCCGAGGGCTATCTCTATCCCTCGGCCTCGGATCTCTGAAAATTTTTTATCCGCGCACCTCATAGCGCACGCGCTCCGGGTACATCTGCCGCAGGATATCGAATCCCGCGCAGATCTGGTCGCAGATCATCTTCGCGCACGCGCGCCATCGCGGCGATGCAGCGCACACGATCTCTGCGTGCCCGCTCCCGAGATCTACGCGCGATCCGCGCGCCTGCCCGGCGGCGTCCATGTTGCCCACGGCGGCCGCCAGCGTGTACACAAGGATTGTCACCGCCGCGCATACGATGTCCTGCCCCGCCTCGGCGAATCCCGCGTGCCCGTCAGCCGTCAGCCGCAGCCGCATCCGGTCGTACACGATCTCGATCATGCCTTGCTGCCCCCCTTTATCACGGCTCCGCCACCCGGCTGGGCAGCGTTCGCGCTCGCCTCCCGTGCCTTCGCGGCGATCGGGTGCTCGTCGGCCTTGATGCCGGAGATCTCGTCGCTTTCCTGCATCTTCGGCGCGGCGCTTGCGCCTGCGCCCGCCTGTGCCGGCATGGCGATGCCCATATCCGCCGCGATGCCCTGCACCATGTCCGGCCGCGCGATCTGCGCCAGCGACAGCGCCAGCTGCTGGTACTGCTGCAGCCGCTGCGCCAGCACGCCGTTGAGCTGGATCTTCTGCATCACGCCGTCCTTGCCGTCAAAGTCCATCATGTCCAGGCAAGCCAGCGCCTGGTCCGTCATGCTCGGATTGAAGAAGCCCATCTGGAAAAACTGCAGCGCCAATTCGTTCTGGCTCACGCGCGTATAGACGTTTTTCTTCTGCGCGCTGACCTTGATATCGAACACCGGCAGCCGCATCCCCATGTCCGCGCCGAAGGCCATGCCCTGCGCCTGCGGCTGCAGCCCCTGATTGCTGTAGGATACGAACTGCTCCATGCCCAGCTCGCCCACGATCCGGAAGGATCTCGGCAGATCGTAAAACTGCCGGATCAGCTCGATGCACAGATTCACGATCTTGCTGTATGCGCGGTATGCTGCCAGCGTGCTGTCCCGGCTGCCCTTGCCGCTTGCCTCCTGCAGCGCGGCAATGGCGCTCGCCGCCGTCACGCCGGAGGTCACGTTGCCGGTCGCTGTGTCGGTGTTGCCGCTGGTCTCGCGCAGCTCGTTGACCATCGTCGACCAGACGTTGATGTAGTTTCCCGGCAGCGCGTTGTAGTCGATCGGCCGGATGCTATCCTGCCCGAGGTTGCCGTCCACGTGCACCAGCGGTTTCTCCGTGTCCAGCAGCTCCTGCTCATTCACACTGCCGTCCTCGCGCATAAAATATCGCGGCGTCGCACCCACCACGGCGTTGCGCACGAGGCTCGTGCCGAGGCTGTCGATGGCCGTCTGCGGATTGCGGCAGATGTCCACGTATCCGTACCCGCACGGCGAGCCCTCGACCGGGAACAGCGCGTCGAACACATACGGGTACAGCCCGTGATCGTACAGCCCCCGCTCGCGGTACTCCTGGTCATTTTCCGTCGCGTACAGCACGATGTCGCCGATGTACTTGCAGTAGTGCAGCACGCCGCCGCGATGGTAGTACACGTCGATCACCGTGCTCTTCCGGTCCGTCGGCACGTTGTCGTCGTACAAAAACTTCGACGCATAAAAGTCGTTGCCCTTGAGCTGCCCGTGCAGCTGGGGGTACTGCTCCTCGAGCGCATCGTTGTCCATCAGCTCCGTGTGGTACACGTACCGGCTCTTCTGGATGTCCGTGATGCCCGGCTCCCAGAAAAGGTTGAGCACGTTCACGCGCTCGATGCTGATGTCGCCGAGGCCGCCGAGCTTGCTGCTGTCCCACGTGATCTTGTACACGCACGTGCCGTACTTCATCTTCGCCCACATCGCGTCGCTCCACGTCGCATCGAAAGCGTTCTGCTCCAGCACGCATGGTACGATCGCCGACAGCATCTTTGCTTCCTGCTTGTCGCCTTCCTCGCGCGGCAGGATGTTCGGCTCGGGGTACGACTCCACCGCGTCAGCGTGCTTGTTCACGATGACGTTATGCAGCCACGAGCTCCGGCTGCGGAAGCCATTGTACATCTGGTTTCCGGCCTTCTCTTCCTCCGGCTGGTTGTGCAGCTTCCACCACTGCTCCGCTGCGATCATGCGCCGCTCGGTGCTGGCCTTGCCCACCTTGTACTCGTGCAGCACGCGGGAAAACTCCTGCAGCTGCTCGCGCGTGATCACGTCCTCCGGCGGCATAACCTGGCCGCCGAGCGCTTGCGCCTCCGTGCCCGGCTGCGCGCCCTGAATGCGAATTTCGTCCATGATAACCTCCCGTTTTTATCACCAGATCGCGCCGTAGCGCCCCGGTTTCTGCATCTGATTCAGCGGATCGGACAGCACCGGCTCCTCCTCCGCCGCCAGCATCGGCTTTACCGGCCGCGACATACACAGATACCGCCACTCGTCGCTGACGTGGTCCTCCAGCGTCGTGTCCAGGTCCTCCGGGTTCGTCCGGCTGTACATCATCAGCGGCACCGTGCGAATAAACGCCCTGCACGTATCAAAGACGTACATCCGCGCATATCCCTGCGCGTCAAACTGCAGCCGGTAATGGCACTGCATCCAGCCAGGCACACGCTTGTTGTCGCCCTGCGTGAAGTACACGCGATACCGCGCCGCCGTGTCCGCGATGCTCTCGCCGCGCGATGCATCCCAGATGGCCGGGTCCGCCACGCCCGTGATCTTCCGGCCCTTGAGCCATGGGTGCGTATCCTCGATCTCCGCGATGCGTTTGAACTGCTCGTCCGGCGACCATTTGACGCCTTCGTTCGGTGTCTCCGTGCAGCCGTACAGCTCCATGATGCGGTACAGAACGCCATCGTAGTCCATCGCCCACCATGCGCAGGAAAACGGCTTGCCGTAGCCGAAGTCGTAGCTGCGCAGGATGTGCCATCCCCGGCACGCTCCGGCCGCCAGATCGAAGGGCTTGATCACGTGGCACCACCGGTGCTGCGCCCGCAGCTCCTCCGGCTCCGCGTCCACGCCCGCCTCGTGCGCCGCCATCAGATCCGGCTCCGTGCGGAAATCTTCGAAAAACTGCCCTTCGAAGATGTCCCACGAGCCCTCCAGCCATGCCGCGCGCAGCTTCGGGGGCAGCTTGCGCAGCTCGGCGATATACTCCGGCTGCGCCTCCATCAGCGCGATGTTGTCCGTCACCAGCGCCTGAATAAAGCTGTAGTCCTCCGGCCGCTCGGCATCCTCGAAGCGGCGATCGACGAACAGGCGCTTGAAGTATCCGTGCGCAGGCCCGCCGGGGTTGAGCGTGTAGTATGTCCGTTTCGGGTAGCCGTTCGTGCCACGCACGCAGGCGTTGATCTCGCGGATCCACTCCGGCAGCAGCTGCCCGGCCTCGTCCAGAAAGGCCACGTCGTACTCCGCACCCTGATAGTGGCCCAGGTCCTTCTCGGCGTCGCAGTATCCCAGCGTCAGCGTGCTCCCGTTGACGAATTTATACTCCTTCGTCGACTGATTGTACTTCGCCACGCCCGCGAGCTCCGGCGTCAGAAATTTCACGTGGTTGTTGCGCAGTTCGTCGAGCGTGCGCCGGACGATCAGCATCTTGATGCCGGGGTACGTGCAGCCCAGGATCTTGGCCTTGGTGCGCACGGCCCAGCTCTTTCCGCCGCCGCGCGCGCCGCCATAGGCCACGTGCCGGTGCTCGTCGCGCAAAAATGCGTCCTGCTTGTCGCTGATCTTGCTTGCATCGATCAGTATCATCGCTTGTACTCCTCCGGCAGGCCCACGATCTCCAGCTCCACGTGCGTGTCCGTGCTGCCGTCCTCGGCCTTTTTGCGTTCCAGCTCCAGCCGCTCGGCAGCGATGCGCTGCGCCTCGGCCTGCGCCTGCGTCGGGATACCGTACAGATCGCGCACCAGCCCCGTCAGGTCCTTCAGCACGCCCGTCAGATCCTTCAGCGCCTTCGTGTCTACCTTCTGGTACGTGCGCTCCTCGATCCACTGCCGCTCCGTCACCAGCTTCCCGTCCGGCGGCAGCTCGCCGTCTTCAGCATCCTCGTCCGCCACCGGCACGGCATACTTCTCCCGCCGCTCGACCAGGTAGCGGTTAAACTGCTCGTCGTCGCCGATCGCGCGCATCGCCACGTCGATCGCGCCCGTTGTGGCGGGGATCAGACGCGCGAGCCGGTCGGCCTCGTGGTTACACGCCTTCCGGTACGCTTTTTGTTGTACGCGTGCGGTGAACTTTTTGCGTTCATTTGTCCACCCATCACGTGCAGCCACGATTTTGATCTGGCTGATGCTGATGCCGTACTTTTCGGCCAACTTCGCATAGGTCGTCTTTGTGGTGACATATTCCATTTTCAAAGCATCCCAGTCCTGGTACACCATCACTGCACCTCCGCGTCCATCGTACACCAGGCCGCCCGCGCTTATCTATCCCGGCATTTTTTGCATCCTGCACAACTTCCGCACCAATATACGCCAAAAGCTCCGAGGCTTCTGCCCCGGAGCTTTCTTATTGCCCGCATTCGTCCGTGATCCACACCACGATGCGCGGTTTTTCCTTGTCCAGCACAAAGCGCGACGTAAACGCCCGTATGTACTGCCAGCCGTCATCCTTCAGCACCCCGCACATCACCAGCGCGTCCTCGATTACCTTGACGCCGAACGCCGCGACGTTTGACTTGTCCCTTCGCCGGTTCGGCTCGAAGAACGTGTAGGTGATCTCCACCGGCTTCGTGAACTTCACCCCGCTCAGCTGCGACTTGATGGCCCACGCGGTGATCTCCTGGTTGTTGTGCTTCATCTTCGCGCCCACCTGCGCGTGCCGCCGGCATGCGTCCGTGTATTCGTTCATTCCCGGCATCCTCGTCGGGATCACAAACTCCGCCGTCACGTCAGCTCACCGGCGTGCTCGCGGATAAACTGCATCGCGGTTTCCCACAGCGTAAAGCGGTGCGGATTCCCGTCCACGTCCACCAGATAGTATCCGTCCATCCGCTGCAGCTTCACGCAGGATGCCGTTTTTTCGGCCTCTGTGCCTCCAGCAGAGTCAGTTGTACTCGCTGTGCGCTTCGCGGTTCGCTTCGGCTCTCGCGCCGAAATTTCCGCCCCACACGCGGCGTAGCCAGCCAGATCGACGTAGGTGTCCGGCTTGCTGCCCGCCTTCGCGCGGGCGATCTTCAGCAGCGCCATCATCATCGCCACGTCCTTCGGCGTGATGTCCTTGCCGGTGTATGCCGTCCACAGCGCCGCGATCACGGCAAAGTTATCCTCCGGGCTACCGTAGTCTTCTTCCCGGCTGCCGCATACGCACTCGGCGGCAGCCTTCAGGGTATCCAGTCTGTTCATTCCGTCATCCTCCTATGATGTCGATCTCATACTCGTCTCTCAGCACGCGGATCAGGTCCGGCGCTGATACATACCCGTCTCGCACGCTCTCCGACAGCGCCTCGACCTCTCTCCAGATGCGCTGCAGCTGCTCCGCGTCCATGCCCTCTTTGTCCAACAGCGCCGTGAAAAAGATCGCCAGCGTCACGCGGCAGGCATCCGCCGTCGCCGTTTCCTTTGCGCGCTGCACGTCTGCCATCGTCGCCGGTCTCCGGCGCGGGTTAATCCGCTTTGTCATCGTCATCATCCTTTCGATCGCCGAGATAGCAAAATCCATTCGGCGGCATATCCGTGTTCAGCATCTTGCACCATTCCCAGCTCTCGCACTCGTTCTTGCCGGATACCCAATACATGCAGTTTTCACATCTGACAATCGGCGCGGTTTCAACAACGTCTTCTTCGCTGCCGTCCTTTTCCCTGCCGTATCCGCAAAAATGCTGCGGCCATACAGGGAGGCGGCAGCCTTCTGTCACCTCGCAGTTTGTGCAGATCAAGACCCCGTCGGCCAGATAAATGCTTTCGTGCTGGGTTAGCTCCCGCGCGCTTTCGCAGTCCATGCACCGCGTGACCTGCACGGCATCCACCGTCTGCGCCTGTGCCAGCACCCGACGGACGCTGCCTTTGTACGGCAGATCATCCGGCAGGCTGCGCAGCGCGGTGTCCGCGTCAATCAAGCGCATCACTATCACCGTCCATCCTCACGCCGTAGCCGCAAAAGTCGTCCGGGCCTTCGCGGTCCATGTGGACTGAGCACCATCCCAGCCGCGGCTTATTGTAGGATCGGCAGTGACGGCAGTGCACCACCGGCGCAACGTCGGCGGCAGGAATTGAAAGCAATCTCCGGACATCTTTTGACGTGTGACCATCCCACGGCTTTCCTTTGTCCAATTCCTTGCACTGAAACAGATCCCAGTCTTTTAACTCATAGTGGTATGTGTAACATCCTTCGTCGGTGTCAAAACCCATGATGAACCATCCCCCGCCGAAAGGAACGCTGCCGTCCTCATGCCGCTTGCTTTTCCATGCATGCGGATTATTTTTGGCAAGAGCAGCAGACAAAATGAGCCTTTGTTCATACAAGTCTGCGAAAGTGTGGTATCCGTCTGACATTTTTTCAACGTCGGCGGCCGGGATACGCCGCAAGCTCGCTTCGAGTTTGTCCGCTGACAAGTTTATGTCCGGCGTATTGTAGTAAACGTTGGTGACGGCATCAACCGCCGCTTCCAGGTTGATGTAATTATCCATTGTCCAGCCTCTCTTTCAGCCGCTCTACCTTGCGCCTGCGCTCATTGCGCACATCATTTGCGCAGCAAAACAGCATCTTCATTTGCTCGAGCATGATCTCCACGTCGGCGATCTCCTCGGCGATGTTTGCCGGCGAGTATTTGCCGCGCAGGTACTTGCACAGCTCCTTTTGCAGCTCACTCATTTCCTCGAACACCATCATGATCTGCGCCCGCGAGCCGTAAGTGTCCAGCGCTCTGTGCAGCACTTCCGATTCATCGATACATTCAGCCATTCTCCTTCCTCCTTTCATCAGCTTCCTTCAGCGCCTGAAACACCATCACGTAGATCTCCTGCGACATTTCGCTGCTGATCGGTATCAGCGGCGCGATGTAGTGCCAGCAGTCCATGTAGGTCAGGTCAGCCATTGTCAGACCTCCTCCACATAGCACCAGCTTTGCGGTGCTTTAGTAATCGCCACCGGAACCATGCAATTTTCATCATAGCTACAGGCTGTGCTTTCGTACCCGCTTTTGCTGCATGATTTGCATTTTTTCTGAGTGTGAAATTCTGCCAGTTCCTTCGGCGTATCGTAGATTTTAAGGTCGGAGATGTGCCAGCCGTAGCCGGTTCCATTTAGGTAGTTCACAATTTCTTCCCGTGTCAGGCGGGCTTGTTTTTCTACGTCGTCCGGTGCATAGTTGAGAGGCGCGAGCTCATAAATCTGGTTGCAGATGAACTCGCCTATGATCTTACCACTTCCGATTTTATCAAATGCATTGTGGCTGTGATCGTCAGCATAAGAATAACGCTTTCCAATCCAAAAATGATTATTCTTATCTTTTGTGCAGTAAATATAGCACTTGAACGGCGGTTTCAGCTTTGGCTTTGTCTTGCGGACTTCGACAGTTTTTTTGCCGCTGGCAATCTTTTCGCACCACTTTTGGCGGATGCTCAGCATGACAGCCTTACTCATCATTCATCGCCTCCAATGCTTCCACCGCCTCCTCGCGGGTCAGGAATACGGTCTTACCGACATCACGCGCATCTATAACACCGCAACGTGATGTGTTCAACATAGTCCTCCCATTAAGTGTGCTTATATCTGTCACAGTAAAACTGCAAACTTGCTCATCCGGGTAATTGTAGAATGTCCAAAGCTCGTCTCCCGCCTTGCACGGCAGCACCACCACGCGCCCGGCCTTGTCAGCCTGCATCAATTCCACCATTCGCGCAATGGAGTAATCATGCTCAGACAGCCCATCCTCAATTTTTCTCGCTTCCTCACAAGCGATAGGGGACAGGCCACTATCTTCGTACTGTTTCAGGCGTTCCCACACCTGCCGTTGCATACAAGCGGTGCTATACGGGCACGACAGCTCCCGGCATTGAGCAATGTCGCAGAAATTGCCATCAAACGTAAGCCTCTCCATCACTCCACCTCCTGCATCCAGAACTCGCGGCGGCAGTCTCCGCAAGTCGTTCCATCGCAACGTCCTGTTGCGGGTCTGTCTACCCGGCACGGGGCAATGTCGAGCACACCATCTTCGTAGACAACCGCATTCGGCCACTGTTCCAAAAACACGTCCTGCCGCGTCTTGCGCGGATGCTCCTGCGACCATTTCTCGACGTCGGCAATATATTCTGGCGTTACATATCGGACAACATTGCACGCAGAATCAAACTCCGGGCAATTAGCACATCCACCTATACCGTCATTTTTCGTGTAGTAATCGCACATCCGGTTTCGTTCTTCGATAAATTTCAGCGCGTCCATGCCTCACACCCCCGCATCTTTCGGCTTAAAAATCACGACCATGTTCGGGAACGGCGCGCTGTTTTTGCTGCCGCCGAATTTCAGCCGCCCGCGCACGAACCGTGTCTCGACGTTCGGCCGCTTATAGATATACGTGTGGAACCATCGCGTGTCTGTCCGCGCGGGCAGCAGCATGACGATAGTGTTGTTATTCACGGCGTTCTCGTAGCTGGCCTTTTGCACCCACTCGCCGATCTGCCGCCCGTATGGCGGGTTGCACCACACCGTGCCCGTCCAGGGCTGTTTCAGTCCATCCTGCTCTCGCGTATAGTAACGGGGGCATTTGTGGTTTTGTGCGTCTGCGGCGGCATCCAGTGTAAAGCCGAACTCCGCGTTAAGCATGTCAAAAAAGTCCTGTGGGGTCTCCCACAAATCAGTCTTGCTGGAAAACAAAACGTCTTTATTCATCTTCACACCCCCGCGTCCTGCATCGCCTGCCGCAGGAAGCTCAGCTGCTGCCGCAGGTCGTCGATCGTGCGCGCCTGAGCCTCTACCATGAGGCGAGCATCCGTCACTTGCCCGTTCATCTTCACGCACCGCTCCTCTGCCTTGCCCCGAAGCTCGTGCTCCTGCTCGGCGTAATCGCACAACTTGCTGACAGCGTAGCGCGCGGCCGGAGAAAAATCTGCGCTCGAGCGCGGACGGTTCAGCAGCTCTCTTACCTGCTCCACAGCGCCGGCCGGAAGATCGTCCGCGCGCTTTCGTTCTTTTCCTTCCATCATTGGTCTCCTTCCTCGTCATCGTCGTATTTTGTCATCACGGCGCGGTACAGCTCGCAGCAGGTGAATGCGTCCTCGCAGAAGATCCGCATATGCTGCTGCAGCTGGTTTCGGTGGCGAAACATCGTCGCCACCGTCGTCTCCGGCGCGATCCCTTCGCAGCAGATGCGCCCCGCGCCGTCGTCATACAGGTAAAAAGGGCACTTAACGTACACCTGCCGGAAGCTACCGCTCGGCACACGCCTCACCCGCCTTTTCGTCCGGCTGTGCAGGCCGCTCACGCAGGTACGCATCAATGGCCAGCGTTACCGTGTCCGTGCGAACGTCGCGTCCCTTGCTGCGCCAGAGCCGGATAAACGGCAGGTCTGCAAGGCGCATCCCCTCCGGCAGTTCGTCCAGCTTCCGGCCCTTCGGCATATCCGCCTGCACGATCAATCTGTTTTTTGTTTCCAGCACGTCAGGCCGGACAGCTTCCGTCGGCGTCACGTCGGTCGCAGGCTGCACCTCCGGGCTTCTTTCTTTTACCTTTCTTTCTTCAGATATACAGGGTACTGTATTGGTACTGTACTGTACGGTACTGTATAGGGTCGTTACGTCAGCGTTACGTAACGCAGCGCGTTCGCTCGCGTCACGCGTTACGTCAGCGTTACGCCGCGTTACATCGTCACGCTCCGTCACGCTTTCCGTCACGCTCATTTGCTTGCGCTTGTCGCGGTATCTCTGCGCGCGTTCGCGGTTCTGCGCCTTGGTGATCGCGCGCTTGTCCACCAGATTGCCGACGTAGTCATACCACTCGTGGATCATCAGGGATGTGCCGTCGTCGTCCACGAACCCTGCTCCGACCAGTGCGTCCACAAATGCGTGCGGGTCTTTGCCCGTGTAGCCGCCGGCCTCCGCGATCTCGTCCGCGCCGAACGGAGACAGATCCCCGTCCGGCGCGTTGTCGATCGCCCAGAGCCACAGCATACACATATGGCCGACGGCCTGCGGCGTCTTGATCTTCAGCAGCCGCTTGAAGCGCATCGTCTTGCGGTTCGTCGGCAGCGTCTGGTGCAGCTCGATCCATGCCATGCTGTTTCCCCCTTAATACGGCAGGTCTCCGCCGTCGATGTCGTCAGCGTATGCGACGTTGTCGTATGCGCTCACCAGCTCGTCGAGCCGCTCCATGTCCGCGTCCGTCGGCTGCACGGCGACCGGACGCGCATCGTATTCAGCAGGCGCTGCGTCCGTCTCTCTGCGCTTGCTCCCGCCGAAGTAGACGCTGTCCGCCACGACCTCGGCGCTGCGGCGCTTGTTGCAGTCCTTGTCCGTCCAGTCACGGATCTGCAGGCGGCCGCTCACGGCGGCCATATCGCCCTTGGCGAAGTATTTGTCGACGAACTCCGCCGTGTGCCGCCATGCCACCACGTCGATGAAATCCGTCTGCTTCTCGCCGCCGTCCCTGCCGCTGTAGTCCCGCTCGACCGCGAGGGAGAAGGACGTCACCGACGTCCCGCTCCCGGTCTGGCGCATCTCCGGGTCGCGCGTCAGGCGGCCCATGATCACGATCTTATTCAGCATCGCCGATCACCTCGCCCGTTTCCGCGTCGACCGTTTCGGAATCGGGCAGGTCGATTACGTCGCTGCCAATATCCGTAGGCGCTTCATCCGCCGCGACTGCTTCTGCCAGCCGCATTGTGCTGTCATCGCCGTTGCGATAGTCAATGGACATCAGACCGTACTTGCCGATCAGACGGCGCAGGACAGTCTTTCGGGCCATTGCGTCGAAATCGTCGCGCCAGCCCTTGCCCATGTATTCGCCCTTGCGGTTCTTCTTTTCGTGGTTTTCAATCTGCTTCACCGTCATGTAGATGGTCTTTTCCGCGCCGTTTTTCAGGCGAAAATATCCGGCATAGCCGATGACCGGCAGCTTTTCGCGTTCGTCTTCATCTTCGATCCACGCGAATTCCGCGTCGCCGGTCAGACGGTCGTAGCGGATCAGTTCGCCTTCGCGGACGTCCACGGCATCCGGCACGCGAGCATAGGCGCCGGTGCGCAGGCACAGTTGTTCCATGCCCTTGTAGCCGATGATGAACGCGCCTTCCCAGCGTTTGCGCCAGCTGCCGTTCGCGGTTTTGACGCTGTTGTGGAACGGCACCACATAGGCATAGCCAAGCGACGGTTCAATCGGCAGATCGTAGGTCGCAGCTTTCAGAGCGGCCTGAACGACCGTCATCGGCGCTTCATACATTGCCTTCTGCAGATTCACGTCGGCGTTTACCAGCGAAACGATTGACGACAAGAACTGCGGCGTGCGCGCGCCAAGCAATTCCTGAAAACGGCCGCGCATTTTTTCGCCGTCCAAGACACTATTTAAGATGGTGTTGATGCTTTGACCGGCTGCGCCCTGCGCGCCCATGGCCGTCTGCTGCTTCTGGATCAGATTCTTTTCCATGTTTACTTACCCTCCATAGATTCCTGCAGCGTTTTCTGCTCGCAGAATTTGTAGATCATGTGTGCCGCGTAGCTGATCGCCTGCGTCAGCGCCAGCTCGCTGCTGTCTTTGCGCTTCGAGTATGCGCTGCCGACCTTCTCGCCGTCGTGCTCCAGCAGCAGAAAGACCTGCTTGTCCGTCGCCTGCAGCCGCAGCGCGTACCCATCTCGCCCCCCCCTGCTGTGCGTCCTTCGGCTCCGGCGGCAACGCCGTTTTCGGAGGATCCGGCGCGAGGAAAAAGTTCTCCGGGATGCCATATGTGGCTGCCAGCAGTTTGTTCGCTGCCCGGCTCATCTTCCCGGAGTGCAGCGCGTTGCTGATGAAGCTTTTACCGTAGCCAAGAGTCTCGCTCACGACCGTTTGGCCGCCGTTCTTGCTACAAAACAGGCGCAGCCGCTCAGGGCTGATCTGAACCATATTTCCCTGTCTGTTCATGTGTTTTCCCCTTTTCTTTTTTATGGTTGTTTTTTCACATATTCTCGTTTTTCGTGGTTCTCGCGTATGTAGCGCAGGATATCGTTGTCGCGCTGCCGTGCCAGATTTGCCGCGTCCCTCCCGCGCCGGAATGCGGCGTAGCGGTCACAGCGTGCGTGGCATCCGGGATACCGGCCAGGGCACTCCCTGCATGGTGTCGACGGCGTCATCGGCACATCACCCGAAACGGCCGCGCCTGCGACGTCTTGAAGTATTCGCGCGGGATCGCCCCGTGCGCCGCCTCCCATTTTTTGCGGTCGAAGGTGCTACGCTGCTGCGTTTTCCATGTGATCGCCACATCGCCGCACAGCCCCTTCTCTGCCGTGCCCATAAACTGCTGGATGGTCGCCGCCTGCTCCGCCTGCAGCCGCTTGAGCTCGTCGATCTGCTCGCCGAGCGCCGTGTAGCTGCGCACGGCCGACTGCACCGCGCCGAGGTCGCACGTCTCGCCGTCCCTGCTGTCGGGATAGAGCGTGCGCAGCGCCTCCGCTGTCGCGTCCGTTCCGTCCACAGGCGGCTCCGTCCCGCTCCGTACATACTGCCAAAACTCCTGCTCGGCAGCCGCCAGAGCCGAAATTTCGCCCTCGTCGCGCTCCACGCGGAACCAGTAAAATCCCCGCCCGAAGCACAGCACCGCGAGATACCACACCGGTGCGCCCGTCACCATCATGTAGTGCATGATCTGGCAGTACCACACCGCCGGAAATTCGCCCTCGGCGCACTGCTTCGGGATCTCGAAGCTGGACGTTGTCTTGCATTCCAGACCCGCGTTTTCGCCGATCACCATGCGGTCCGGCAGCGCGTGCGCGAAGGGATAGTCGCTGTTGACAAGGAAGTGGTTTTCCCGCCGCACCCGCTTTCCGGTCGCCTCGGCGAAACGCTTTGCCACATAGTCCTCCAGATCGTGTCCCAGCCGCACCGCCTCGCGGTCGCTGATGTCCTCCGGTGTCACGCGGCCGGTCTTCTCGGCCCACAGCGCGTATGGCGAGCTGTATTTGTTCAGCCCGAGGATCGTCCCGGCGTCGCTGCCGCCGATGCTCTTTCGCCGCTCGGCGTGCCATTGCTCGTCCGTCATGCCGACGGTCGTCGTCTTCGTGATCATCTCCGTTTTCTCCTCCCTCTGTTCTTTGCACCGCCGCCTGCGCTGCGCATACGCATACGCATGATCTCGCTCCCGTGCGGCGTTTTGGCGAATGCTTCCGGCGTGATGTGCTTCGGGCATCCGTATCCCGGCGGGCATCCGCGTGACTGGCGCATCTGTAAAATGTACAGGCACACCCTTGCGCTCGCAGTCGGCGTCGAATCTTGCAGCGGACTGTAGTGTGCGCAGGTGCTGCAGTATCGGCTCTGCGGCAGCCCTCCGTGGATGTAGATGTCGCCGCTCACGTCTCCCACGATGTTACCTCCTGCACGCATTCCGGGCAGCCGACAATGTTGCCCCATTTGTCCTTGTAGAAGCTGTCAACCTCCTCGCCGCACACCGGGCAGCGCGGGCAGGTGTAGGCCGGGGGCTCAACCGGCGGTTCGATGTTCAGATGCTCCATCATGCCACCCCCAGCGCCGTGAAGATCACGTGAAACACCCACCCGGCCAGCGCGATGCCGCCGAGGAAGCTCGCGCAGACGATGCCGTCCTCGATGCCCCAGACGATGTATCTGCGCGCCTTTGCCCGCGCACGCGGGTCTCCGAATACCTTCATGTCCTCTCTCCCTCCATTTCGCCGCGCATAAAGCGGATGAACGCCCGCTTCGGGATCTTCACCCGCCGCTTCGCAACAATCACCGGGAAGCCAAGCGCGTATGGGTTCTCCATAGCCTGCTCGTGCAGCGTCCACGCGCTGCAGGCCAGCAGCGGGGCCACGTCCGCGCACGTCAGGATCTCCGACGGCTTCGCGGCCAGTTCTTCCAGTGTCATCGTGCCTTCCTCCTTTTCCTGTGCATTTTTCCGTTGTCGCGCCGATTCGCGCCTTGATCGACCGGATCAAAGAAAAGCGCAAGTAACCGACGTAATTCACCTTTTCAAGATACTTTCAGGTGAAAAAAATTTGGTCGATCTGTTCCGGGCTGAGATTCAAAACGTTCTTCAGCGCCAAAACCTCGCCGAGCGAAAACTCCGCGCCTCGCGTTTCGTTGAGCTTCGCGTTAAATCGGCTTAGACTGATCCCGATTCTTTCGGCTGCATTCGCTTGGGTCATCCCGTTTTCGGTAAGTTTTCCCTTCAACATATTCGCCTGCATAGTATCACCTCCGCGCTTTGAGATTCACCTTTTCAGGATACTTTCATTATACGCATTTTTCTCACCTTGTCAAGATACTTTTTGTTGACTTTCAAATTTTTTGTGTTATTATTAAGATACGATGTTATGAAAGGAAAACGGCAATGACGATTGGCGAAAAAATCAAATATCACAGAACGCTGCTCGGGCTTACGCAGACGCAGTTCGGGGAACGCCTGGGTGTAAAAAAGAATGCGGTAAGCAAGTGGGAATGTGGCCGCGTTGATGATATCCCCGCATCAAAGGTAAAGGCCATCGCGCAGCTTTTTGATGTCCCTGTCTCTTATCTGATTGATGACGCACCGCAGGATGACGACGGTATTATTTCTTCGTTTGTTGCAAAAGCTCTCAATCGCGGTGACTGCGCGCAAAAGCGTGTCCTCCGTACAATGGCAGATCTCCCGGACGAGATGTGGCCTGTTGTGGAAACATTCGTCGCACAAGTAGCAGACGCCACAAAAAAGGAAGGCAACGGTTGAGCCGCGCCTTCCTTTTCCATTACATATTTTCTACAAACGAGAGCACTGTCATCAGTTTTCCTTCCGGCAAGCACCGAAGCAATGCGATGATGCACTCTATTATATAGTCTCGCTTTTCCACAACTACTCCTTTCCCCATAGGTCGCTGACAGACGTCCCCAGCGCCTTTGCGATCCGCAGCGCCAGATACACACCGGGGACGCGCTCCCCTCTCTCAACTGCACTGAGCGTGCTCGCTCCGCACCCCACCTTTCTCGCAAGCCAGCGCAAACTGACACCATAGTATTCCCGATATTCTCGCACATAGTTTTTCATTTTCAGCAATATTACCACGTTTTTTTGCCTGCGTGTTGCAAATGTCCCGCATACGGCACACTTTTTGCCGCTTACTGAGACTTCGCCCAAAAACTACAACAGAATCCAGTGGACATCTACTGCGCTGCATGGTAAAATTAAGCGAAAACATTTGAAAGGTGTGGTCTTGATGTGGTGGATGGTACTGCCTATTGTTCTCACGCTCTGCGCCGTAGCGCTCTCCGCATTCGTCTGCGCGTTCCTCTACCGCGCCGGAGAGATCCATATTGACCTGGACAAGGATTTTGAGCTGCCACGTCTCTCGGAATACGATGTTTTTTCGGACGACTACTTCTGGCTTTTGCATCGATGTGTGCGCCTCAAAAGGCTTACGTCCTTTGTACAGGAGGCTGAGGAGAACTCCCAGTGGCCTGCGTGCTTGCTCGGCTGCGCCGCTTTCTCCGCCGCAGTGTGCAAAAAGCTGGTCCCGGACTCCGTAAAAGGCATCCTGCTTTATGTCTTTTTGGCTGCGTCAGTTGCGCTGTTTTTTGCCATGTTTTTCGAGGCGAACGCGCTCATCAAGCGCGGGTACTTTCATTTTGATATCCCGTGGCACGGCTTTGACTACGAGGAAGAACCAGATGCAAAGAGGCAGCACCGTATCCCTGAGCCGAAAGACGATTTTGGCCTGCCGCTTCCATTGCCGGATCGGAAGAAGTGGCTCGAAAAAGAATCTCAGAGAGCGTTTTATAAAATTGATGCGCGCATACAAGCCATGGAAGAGCAGTTAAAGCTCTATCATAGATGCTTTTATCTCATGTATGTGCCGCTCGCCATCGCCTTTGCGATTATCGCTTAATAAAAAAGCCGCCCCGGTGCTGGAACACCGAGACGGCCGCGCAGAAAACCACCAATCGCAATTAAAGGGGTAACTGCCCCTTTATGGTATCATAGGGGGATAAAAAATGCAATGTAAAAAATGCGGCGCGCAGATCCCGGACGGCAGCCGGTTCTGCTGCACCTGCGGGAAGCCGCAAACGCCCGTCACACGCCGAAAAAAGCGCGGAAACGGGCAGGGATACGTGTATAAGGCCGCGAACGGCACATGGCGCGCCAGTGTGACGCTGGGGTATATCGTGCAGTCGGACGGCAGCGTGCATCGCAAGACGCGGACCAGGTGCGGATTTACCACGAAGAAGGAGGCGCTCGCGGCGCTCCCGGATCTGAAAAAGGCGCAGGCAAAGCGCCGCGATCCAACGTTTAAGGAATTGTATGATGCATGGTTTCCCACGCATAAGGCGGACGATTCCACGCTCGGCTGCTACCGCGCCGCCATCAAATATTTTTCGCCGATCTGGATGATGAAAATATCTGACGTGGATATTGACGACCTGCAGGACTGTATCGACGAATGCCCACGTGGAAAGCGCACCAAGGAAAATATGCGCGCCACCTGCGGCCTGATGTATAAGTACGGCATCCCGCGTCACCTGATCCCGGAGAACCTGAATCTGGCGCAGTTTTTGTCCGTCAAAGGCGAAGCTGCCGCGCACCGTCCGTCGTTCACGGACATTGAAATCGAAAAGATCCGGCAGGCCGTCGGTGTCGTGCCATATGCAGACTATGTGTACTGCATGATCTACCTGGGCTTCCGGCCAAGCGAATTTCTTGGGCTGGACGTGCAGAATTATAACCGCGCGCAGCACTGTCTGGTCGGCGGCGCGAAGACCGCAGCCGGAAAAGGCCGTACCGTCACCGTGTCCCCGAAGATCCAGCGCCTTGTAGACCGTGCTGCAGGCGATCGCATCAGCGGCGCGCTGTTTTGCGATGATGCCGGGAACGCCTGGACGCTGCGCGCTTTTACGGACCGCGCATTTTATCCGGCGCTCGAAGCCGCCGGCATTGACAATCCGATCGTGGAAGTGGCTGGGGGGG
>ULQD01042591.1_pt1 | contig 38065 bp, 29 predicted proteins | sample 1954121 | NCBI WGS metagenome assembly ULQD01 (sample SAMEA4835646, study PRJEB28245) | human gut metagenome | biome: gut microbiome; material: fecal sample | place: Denmark | collected 2008 | reverse complement strand
TTTTTTGTTGCTCTATTTCAAGAAGGCACGATCTGGTGCACTGTCAGGGATACTCGAACAGGGCGGCGGCACGCAGTGCTGTAAGGAGCGCCACAGTGCGGCGTTCCTTATGGAGGACGGCACGGTGTTTCAGGCGTATTATTTCAATGAAGATAAAATCCTGAAGTGATTTTGAAATGTAAACATCAAAAGGGAGTAGGCGCGGATCGCGCCTACCCTCATTTTTTGTAAAACGCAATTGCCGTAAACAGGGGGGTGTGCTATGATAATGATAAATACCGTGCTATGAGGTGACTGCCATGACCACTGCGCAACAGCAACAGGCGGCAAGAAATTTTGCCGCTTATTGGAAAGACAAAGGCTATGAAAAAGGGGAGAGCCAACCATTCTGGCTGTCCCTGCTCCGTGATGTGTATGGGGTCGAACACCCGGAGCAATTCATTCAGTTTGAGGAGCAAGTCCACCTTGACCACACCAGTTTCATTGACGGCACGATTCCCGCTACCCACGTTCTGATAGAGCAAAAGGGGCTTGGCAAGGATTTGAACAAGCCCATCAAGCAATCAGACGGTGCGCTGCTGAACCCTTTTGAACAGGCTAAGCGGTATATTTTGGAGCTGCCCGTGTCGCAGCACCCGCGCTGGGTGGTAACCTGCAATTTCAACACCTTTTATGTGTATGATATGGAACGCCCGCGCGGTGAGCCTGAAATCATCGAACTTGCGAATCTGGAAAAAGAATACTATCGGCTGCAATTCCTTGTCGATGCCGGAAACGAACACCTCAAACGGGAGATGGAAGTTTCCATAGCGGCAGGTGAAATTGTCGGCTTGTTATATGATGCCTTTTACAAGCAGTACGCAAACCCGGAATCCGAACATTCGCTGAAAAGCCTGAACAAGCTGTGCGTTCGCTTGGTATTTTGCCTGTATGCCGAGGATGCCGGGATTTTTGGGCATCACGGTATGTTCCACGACTACCTCAAAGGCTTTGACACGCGCGGACTGCGCAAGGGGCTGGTAGATTTGTTCCGCGTGTTGGACACAAAGCTGCAAGACCGTGACCCCTATTTGAAAGATGACAACCCGGAATTGGCGGCGTTTCCCTACGTGAATGGCGGGCTGTTCAGCGATGAGAATATCGAGATACCGCCCTTTACGGACGAAATCCGGGATTTGCTGCTTGTGAAAGCCAGCGAAAACTTCAACTGGTCGGAAATCAGCCCCACCATTTTCGGCGCGGTGTTTGAAAGCACCCTGAACCCCGAAACCCGCCGCAGCGGCGGTATGCACTATACCAGCATTGAAAATATCCACAAGGTCATTGACCCGCTGTTTTTGGACGAGCTAAAAGCTGAGCTTGACGAGATATGCGCCAATCCCGTGGAGCGAACCAGAACGGCAAAGCTGCGGGTGTTCCAACGCAAGCTGGCATCGCTCACATTCTTAGACCCCGCGTGCGGCAGCGGAAACTTTTTGACCGAAACCTATTTGAGCCTGCGCCGCTTGGAAAACAAAATTTTGGTGGAACTCTCTCACGGTCAGGTCACGATGTATTCCGCCAGCGAAAGCCCGATACAGGTTTCCATCAGCCAGTTTTACGGCATCGAAATCAACGATTTTGCCGTGACGGTTGCAAAAACCGCGCTCTGGATAGCGGAAAGCCAGATGATGAAGGAAACGGAGAAAATCCTGCTCGTTCCGCTGGAATTTCTGCCGCTGAAAACAAACGCCTTTATTGTAGAGGGTAACGCCCTGCGGGTGGATTGGGAGAGCGTGGTTCCCAAAAGTAAGCTAAATTACATTATGGGAAACCCGCCGTTTGTTGGGGCGCGGCTTATGGGCAAAGAGCAGAAAGCCGATGTAAATACCATTTTCCCCGGCTGGAAGAACGCCGGAAACTTGGATTATGTCTGTTGCTGGTATAAAAAGGCATCTGATATGATGCAGGGAACATCGGTTCGCTCGGCGCTGGTTTCGACAAATTCTGTATCGCAGGGGGAAAGTGTTGCCAACCTTTGGAAGCCGCTGTTTGATGACGGTGTGCATATTGATTTTGCCTATCGCACGTTCCGCTGGGACAGCGAGGCTAAAATAAAGGCGCACGTTCACTGCGTAATTATTGGTTTCAGTGTTGCGGCAAGTTCCACCCCCAAAAAGCTGTTTGATGGTGACCGCTACCAAGTGGCGAATAATATAAATGGGTATCTGCTGGATGGCGAGAACGTTTTTGTGGAAAGTCGAAGCAAGCCCATTTGCAATGTGCCGGAAATTGGCATCGGGAATAAGCCGATAGACGGCGGCTTTTACCTGTTTGAAAAGGAGGAAATGGAAGAGTTCATCAAAAAAGAGCCATCTTCTAAAAAGTATTTCCGTCCTTGGTATGGTTCGCGTGAATTTATTAACCAAAAGCCGCGTTACTGCCTGTGGCTGGGGGAGTGTACCCCCGCAGAGTTGAAAGCGATGCCGCATTGTATGGAGCGTGTAAAGGCTGTACGGGAGTATCGCTTGGCAAGCCCCAGCCCAGGAACGGTGAAGCTTGCGGATAAGCCGACGCGTTTTCATGTGGAGAATATGCCTTCTGGGCGATACATTGTTATACCACAGGTTTCTTCTGAACGGAGAAGATATATACCTATGGGTTATATGGACAACAGCGTTTTATGCAGCGATAAAGTACGGATTCTACCGAATGGAAATCTTTATGAATTTGGTATTCTTGAATCCAATGTTCACATGGCTTGGGTGAGAGCAACTTGTTGCAGATTAAAAAGCGACTATAGTTATACAGTGAATGATGTCTACAACAACTTTATTTGGCCTGCACCAACCGAACAGCAAAAAGCCAAAATCGAACAAACCGCGCAAGCGATTCTGGACGCACGCGCCCTTTACCCGGACAGCAGCCTTGCCGACCTGTATGATGAACTGACCATGCCGCCGGAACTCCGCAAAGCCCATCAGGCTAATGACCGCGCCGTTATGGACGCTTACGGATTCACCAAGGGCACTGCTGCCAGAACTAGCGAAAGCGCCTGTGTTGCCGAGTTAATGAAACTTTACCAGCAAAAGGTATCTGCCGCACAATCCAAATAATCGCTTTGAAAAGTTGACATCAAAAAGCTCCGGGGGCTGCATTGCTCCCGGAGTTTGCTTTTATTGGGGCTGCATCGGCTTGTTGCAATCCATACACAGAATATGCCAGGGCTGGCCTGGTCTGGCAGCCCCGACCGACAAAACGCTTTGAGGGCAAACAAACTGCTTCACTCCGCATTTACTGTGTATGGTTGTATGTGCTATACTAAAGGCAACACCGCACAATTCCCGCCTTGCGGCTTAAGCACCGCTCCGGCAGCTGCGGCACGGCATCTGCGTTGCCAAAATGCTCGATAATACATCCAGTATTATCTGCGCTTTTGGCTTGGCATCTGCCGCACCTCGCTCGCCGTATCGGCACTTAGAATTATGCGGTATTGCCTAAAAACAATCGATGGTGCAGCTGAAAAGTCGAAAATATCGTCTATTTCTACAAACGCAGCGGGATTTTGCGTTAAAAGTCCTTGGAATCCACAAAGGATTCCTGTGGCTCTTTGCCTTAAATCCGTCTTGCGCTTGTGAAATATCCGTCATTTTCTTTGTTTTCAGATACACCTTAAGAAGCCGCACCAGATGAGGACTGTGCGGGGCCGCAGTGTGATGTTGAGAAAGGGGAACAGCAGATGACCCGGATTGCGATTGTGGAGGACGAGGCGGCGGTGCGGGAACAGCTGGCGGGGTATGTGCAGCGGTACACCCGGCAGTACGGCACGCCGTTTGAGGTAACGGAGTTTGCGGATGGGATGGAAATTCTGGAAGATTACCGCCCGCAGTTCGACATCATCTTTCTGGATGTGGAGATGAAGCACCTGGACGGCATGGAGACCGCCCGCCGCATCCGGGAGCGGGACGGCGGGGTGCTGATCGTGTTCATTACCAACATGGCGCAGTATGCCATCCGCGGATATGCCGTTGGGGCGCTGGATTATGTATGGAAAGCATCAGCAAGATTCAGGGAACCGATACAGATGGCCCTGCACAGGTTGGCAGCTGGGGCCGCCCGGCAGGCAAGACCATTGGCTTCCCGAACTCTGCAACCATTGCCCAGATCTGGAACACCCCTCTTGTTGTTGAAATTGGCCACTCCCACGGCAAACAGGCATTGCAGAACGGTTATTCCGGCCTGTATGCACCTGCTGCCAACATGCACCGCAGCCCGTTCAATGGCCGTAACTACGAATATTACTCTGAGGACAGCTTCCTTTCCGGTGAAATGTGCGGCAGCGCTGTGCAGGGCATTGAGGAAATGGGCGTATATGTTTACATCAAGCACTTTATCTGCAACGATGGCGAAGCTGGTATTTACCGTGATGCCGTTTACACTTGGATGACCGAACAGGCCCTGCGTGAAATTTACCTGCGCCCGTTCCAGATGCTTATTGAGGATTACGATGCAACCGGCCTGATGAGCAGCTACAACCGTATTGGTGCAGTTTGGGCAGGCGGCAGCGAAGCTTTGCTGACCGGCGTTCTGCGTGATGAATGGGGCTTTAATGGCGCTGTTATCACCGACTATGCAGACCACCACAGCTACATGAACGGCGACCAGGCCCTGCGTGCAGGCGGCAGCCTGTGGATGGCTGGCTTCGGCAGCGGTGAGATGGCCTTTGAGACTTCCTCCAACAGCTACATGCAGGCACTGCGCCGTGCAACCAAAGAAGCACTTTACATGTACCTGCATGTCCGTGTGACCAACCGCGACTATGCCGAAAGCATCGGCGATACTACCGCTATGCGTCATGCTTTCACAATCTCTGTGTTTGGCTGGCGCCATCTCGTTGTACTGATTGATATTGTAGTAATCGTTTTGTTTGTCCTGGCTGTGCGTGGTGTTGTGATTGATGTCAAACTCCGCAAGGCAGCAAAAGCGGCAAAAGAGAACTCTTGAGCTTAAAAAGGAGCGTGTGACCTAATTGAAACACGCAGATGTGATTGCAAAACTGAATTTAGAGCAAAAATGTGCCCTCCTTTCCGGTGATACCGTCTTTACCACCCGTGCGTATCAAAAGGCAGGCGTACCTGCCATCACTCTGTCGGATGGCCCCAACGGCGTGCGCAAGCAAGCCGGGGCGGCGGACCACCTGGGGCTGAACCCCAGCGTTCCGGCCACCTGCTTTCCCACTGCCGCCACTGTGGCGTGCAGCTGGGACCCCGCCCTGGGCGAGCAGATCGGCCGGGCCATGGGCGAAGAAGCCGCCGCGCAGGAAGTTGCCGTGCTGCTGGGGCCAGGCCTGAACACCAAGCGCAGCCCCTTGTGCGGACGCAATTTTGAGTATTTTTCTGAAGATCCGTATCTTTCCGGCAAAATGGCCGCGAGCTATGTGCGGGGCATCCAGTCCAACGGTATTTCGGCCTGCCCCAAGCACTTTGCCGTCAACAGCCAGGAACTGCGCCGCATGGCGTCGGATTCCGTGGTGGATGAACGCACGCTGCGGGAACTGTACCTGACCGGGTTTGAGATCGTGGTCAAGGAAGCAAAGCCCAAGACCATCATGAGCAGCTATAACCTCATCAACGGAACTTACGCCAACGAGAACCGCCACCTGTTAATGGACATCCTGCGCGGGGAGTGGGGCTTTGACGGCGCTGTGGTAACGGACTGGGGCGGCAGCAATGACCATGCCCTGGGCGTGCAGAACGGCTCCACGCTGGAAATGCCCGCCCCCGGCGGGGACGCGGTGCGCGAGCTGATGCAGGCTGTGCAGAGCGGCAAAATTACCGAAGCGGATGTGGACGCCCGGCTGGACGAGCTGCTGACGCTGGTGTTTGATACCCATGCCGCCGTGCAGTCCCACAGCCGCACCTTTGATGCGGACGCTCACCACGCCCTGGCCCGCCGCGCCGCAGCCGAAAGCATTGTGCTGCTGAAAAACGAGAACGACCTGCTGCCGCTGGCCGAGGGCGCAAAAGTTGCCGTGATCGGCGACTTTGCCCAGACACCGCGGTACCAGGGCGCTGGCTCCAGCGCGGTCAACTCCATCAAGGTGGATACCTTTTTGGACTGCCTGAAAGAGAGCGGCCTGGCCAGCGTGGGCTTTGCCCCCGGCTTTGACCGCCAGGGCAAACCGGATGCCGCCAAACAGGCCGAGGCTGTAGCCCTGGCCCAAAAGGCCGAAGTGGTGCTGCTCTGCCTGGGGCTGGATGAAATCAAGGAAAGTGAGGGTCTGGACCGCGGCGATATGCGCCTTGCGGACAACCAGATCGAACTGCTAAAGGCCGTGCAGCAGGCCAACCCCAACACCCTTGTGGTGCTCAGCGCAGGGGCTTCGCTGGAAACCCCGTGGCTCAAACACTGCCGTACCCTGGTGTATGGTGCGCTGGGCGGCCAGGCGGGGGCGGGCGCCATGCTGGATGTGCTGACCGGCAAAGTGAACCCCAGCGGCAAGCTGGCCGAAACCTGGGTCAACGCCTATGCGGATACCCCCGCCAAGGATAACTTTGCCGGGCCGGGCCGCATGGTGCAGTACCGCGAGGGGCTGTATGTCGGCTACCGCTATTACCAGACCGCCGGTGTGCCGGTGGCATTCCCCTTTGGCTATGGGTTAAGCTACACCAGCTTTGCCTACAGCAATTTGCAGGCCGCGTCCAATGGCGTGACCCTGACCGTAACCAACACCGGCAAGCGCGCCGGAGCAGAGATCGTGCAGCTGTATGTGGCAAAACCCGGGGCAGAAGTGTTCCGCCCCGCACAGGAGCTGAAAGGCTTTGCCAAGGTGCAGCTGCAGCCCGGCGAAAGCAAGACCGTGACCATCCCGCTGGACGACAAGGCATTCCGCTACTGGAACACCAAGACCGACAGCTGGGAAGTGGAAGGCGGCAGCTATGAGCTGCGGGTCGGCGCGTCCAGTGCGGACATCCGCCTGACCGCCGTGGTGGAAGTGGCCGGTACCGGCGCACCCAACCCCTATGCGGGCAAGCATCTGCCGCACTATACCAGCGGCAAGGTGCAGAGCGTGCCGGATGACGAATGGGCCACCCTGCTGGGCCGCCCGGTGCAGCAGGGAAAAGTTAAAATTGACCGCAACATGACCCTGGGCGAGCTGGACCACAGCCGCAGCCCGCTGGGCTGGCTGATCTGGCTGGTGCTTACCGCACTGCTGAACGCTAGCTACAAGCGCGGCAAGCCGGACCTGAATGTGTTGTTCCAGTACAACATGCCGCTGCGTGCCCTGGCCAAAATGACCAGCGGTGCCATCAGCATGGGCATGGTGGATGGCATTGTGATGGAATTACAGGGATTCTGGATCATCGGCCTTGTGCGGGTGATCGTAGAAGCCGTGAAAAACCTGGTGCTGAACGCACAGCTGGAACAGCGCCTGCGCAACAGCTGAGGAAAGAGAGGGGCTATTTATGCAGCTATGGAATAATTTTGCGGCAAAACACCCCGCCGCAGCCAAGTGGGTGCGCGAAGGCGGACTGTTTGTGATCGTATCCAACCTGGTTACGGTGTTCAAATACCTGCTGCTGCAATTTTTGCCGGCGGCGTTCAGCAGCCTGCCGGTGGTGGATTTTGGCTGGCCGGGCATTCCGGTCACGCTGTTTGGCGAAACCTTCCAGTGGAACATCCTGGGGTATGATTCCGCCCATGGCGGTCTGCCTTACTTTTGCGCCTACATGGTTGCCATGGTGGTGGGAGAATGCATAAACTTTCCCATCCAGCGCAACTTTGTGTTCCGCAGCAAGGGCAACCTGGCCAAGCAGATCGCCTGGTATGTGGTGGCGTTCTGTTTGATCACCTGCATCGTCAACTCCATCAACTGCGTGTGGGTGGCGGTTGCGGGCCTGCTGGTGCCGGATTTCATCTACAACATTGGCACCACCGTGCTCAATGGCGGCATTTCTATGGTGATCTTCTTCTTTGTGAACAAGATCATCTTCCCAGAGGGTGCACAGGCAAAATAAAGCCCGGCAGGATCACGGGTGCTTTTCCCGGTACCCGAACAGGGCGGCGGCACGGTACAGGAAAAAGTCCTTTGGATGGTATAAAAATGTGATTGCCAGCAACGGCGAAGATCTGAACGGATAAAGAAGAATGCTGCCTTTCCCTGATGTGGAGAAAGACAGCATTTTTATTGCGTTTTTCGGAAAGAGGTGAGCAGCGGCCCCTACAAATGGGTAACGGCTGGCCATAAAATGGCGCTATTACATGGTGTGCTTTGTGAGAAAGCGCTGTAGTGTGATGATATAAAACGGATGGGTGCATGGTGTGCGCCCCTACGGAATTACAACAAAACGCCCCCGCCCGTGCGGTAAATGAACTGCATAGGGCGGGGGCACCGTTATTTTACAAAGAAAACGCGCAGAGCGGAGATTTTAGGCAATACCGCACAATTCTAAGTGCCGCAGCCGCCGGAGCGGTGCTTAAGCCGTCAGGCGGGAATTGTGCGGTGTTGCCTTTACTGTTCCACGGCACCGGTGGGCAGCTGGGGAACAGCGGTCAGGATGCGCATGAACTCTTCGCCGGTGATGGTTTCTTTCTCGTACAGGTACTTGGCAATCTCGTCCAGCTTGCCGCGGTTTTCAATCAGCATCTGTTTGGCTTTTTCATGCTGCTGCTTGACGACTTCCACGACCTTATCGTCCACTGTGGCGGCTGTGCGCTCACTGCAGGCCAGGCTGGCATCGCCGCCCAGGTAGGCGTTGTTCACGGTTTCCAGGGCAACCATGTCAAAGTCGTCGGTCATGCCGTAGCGGGTAATCATGGCGCGGGCCATCTTGGTGGCCTGCTCGATATCGTTGGATGCGCCGGTGGTGATGGAGTTGAACACCACTTCTTCGGCGGCACGGCCACCGGTCATGGTGGCAATTTTGGCCAGGATCTCTTCCTTGGTCATCAGGGTGTGGTCGCCGTCCTCTACCTGCATGGTGAAACCCAGCGCGCCGGAAGTGCGCGGCACAATGGTGATTTTCTGCACGGGGGCGGAATGGCTCTGCAGGGCGGCAACCATGGCATGGCCGACTTCGTGGTAGGCCACGATGCACTTTTCTTTGTCGCTCAGGATCTTATTCTTTTTCTGGGCACCGGCCAGGATGGTATCCACGGCTTCCTGCAGGTCGTACTGGGTAACGGCCATGCGGTGGTGGCGCACAGCGCCCAGGGCGGCTTCGTTGATGATATTGGCCAGCTCGGCACCGGAAGCACCAGGAGTCATGCGGGCAACCACGGCAAAGTCACAGTCGGGGCCGATTTTGACCTTTTGAGCGTGCAGGCGCAGGATGCTTTCGCGGCCTTTCAGGTCGGGCAGCTCCACGGGCACACGACGGTCAAAACGGCCGGGGCGGGTCAAAGCGGGGTCAAGGGATTCAGGACGGTTGGTGGCGGCCAGAATGATAACACCCTTGGCGGCGTCAAACCCGTCCATTTCGGTCAGCAGCTGGTTCAGGGTCTGCTCGCGTTCATCGTTGCCGCCCATACCGGAAGCACCGTCACGCTTTTTGCCGATGGTATCGATCTCATCAATAAAGATAATGCAGGGGGCTTTTTCGTTGGCCTGTTTGAAGAGGTCACGCACCTTGGAAGCGCCCATGCCGACGAACATCTCGACAAATTCAGAACCCGCAATGGAGAAGAAGGGAACACCGGCTTCGCCGGCAACAGCGCGGGCCAGCAGGGTTTTACCGGTGCCCGGAGGGCCGACAAGCAGAACGCCCTTGGGCATTTTGGCACCGATATCCTCGTAACGCTTGGGGTTATGCAGGAAGTCAACGATTTCCTGCAGGCTCTCTTTGGCTTCGTCCTCACCGGCAACATCGGCAAATTTGATGGACTTGCCATCCTCAACGACATACTGTTTGGCACCGGATTTGCCGCCGCCAAAAATCATGCTGTTGGCGCCGCCGGTCATTTCACCGACCCGCTTGCGCATCATGCGGTTGAACCAGACGATCAGGATGATCATGGGCAGCAGCGAGATGACCCAGCCCAGCAGGGTATCCACCCAGGTGGTCTGGTTGTACACCTTGCCAAAGGAAACGCCGGCGCTTTCCAACCGGTTGACCAGCTGCAGGTCCTGCGCAATGGAGTTGGTGCAGTAGGTGGTATCGTTTTTGTCCACAAAATAGATCTGCTGATCCTGAATTTCAACGGTGCTCAGTTCGCCGCCTTCGAGCATGTTCAGGAAGGTGCCGTAATCGACCTGTTTGACCTGGCCTTTCATCATGGCGGGAAAGGCCCAGAAATTGAGCAGCAGCAACACCACAAGGATCACGGCATATACAATGCCGGTCGTCTTTTTGGGGTCGCGCGGCTGTTGGGTTTCGTGCATAACAATTCCTCCAGTTGGGGGCGGTAATAGGGGCCCCCGATAGATTCTATCATGAAGAATAAAAATGAACTGCGGATGAACAAGGCATGAAATAGCTGGAAATTCCGGTAAACTTTGCGTGAACAAGGGCAGTTTGTGGGCAAAAACAGGAATGCAGACCGCGTAACGACAGGGAAAAGTGAAGGCAACACCGCACAATTCCCGCCTTACGGCTTAAGCACCGCTCCGGCGGCTGCGGCACGGCATCTGCGTTGCCAAAATACTCGATAATGTCGGGTTGCGGTACCCGCATCGTGCTTCGGGGGCAAAAGCCCCTCGCACTCTGCGACCGCTGCCCCTGCTTCGGTTCGCTGTTTCCGCCACTGGCGGCGCTCACCTTTGCAGCATCCAGTATTATCTGCGCTTTTGGCTTAGCAGCTGCCGCACCTCGCTCGCCGTATCGGCACTTAGAATTATGCGGTATTGCCTGAAAAGAATCTGAACGGTTTTCCACAAACGGATGGGCTTCTTGTGGAAAACAAAAACGCACGGCGGGGAGATAGGATGTTGATGACAGGATACCATGGTTGCAGCTCAGTATGCGGGACGATGTAGGCATCACGCCCTACAAATCTTTATAACAAAAGCGGGGCGCTGCCAATCAGCAGTGCCCCGCTTAATTTTGTGTTATGCAGTTTTATCGCCCCAGGCGCACCGGCTCCGGAGGCTCCTGGCCGGGGCGCAGGTCCATCCACCAATAGGCAAGGTCCAGCCATTGGCCGAACTTGTACCCAGTGCGGGGTTCCATGCCGATTTTTTTGAAGCCGAGCGCCTTATGGAACGCGCAGCTCTCTTTGTTCTGGCCGGTCACAAGGGCAACGGCGTTGCAGTAGCCGCGCTGGCGCACGCCGTCCAGCAGGGCTTTGTACAGCCGCCCACCAACCCCCTGGCCCACACAGTCGTGGGCGCAGTAAACGGTTAGCTCCACATCCCACGCATAAGCTGTGCGGCTGTGCCAGGGGTGGGCGCAGGCAAAGCCGCACAGCTTGCCCGCTGCATTGACGGCAACCAGGAACGGCGCGCGCTGCTGCACATAGGCGATATTTTCGCGCTGGAATTCCTCGGTACACAGGTCATACTGGAAAGTGGCCGTGGAGTGGGTGACATACCAGTTGTACAGCTCCGCCACGGCGGCGGCGTCCTCCGGCGCGGCATCCCGCAGGGTGATGGTGTTTTCAGCGGTCCACTGGGCGGCAAGGGCTTCCTTTTCGGGTTTTGGCAGCTTTTTCAGGGCGGCTTCCCGCTTCAGGGCGGTACTTTTATCGGTGCAGCGCTCGGCATAGGTCAGCTTAACGGCACCTTTGGCGTGGGTATACTTGGCACCGGCCTTGCCGCCCTTGTGGGCGCGCAGGCGGCGGGCAAGGTCATTGGTCCAGCCGGAATACAGGCTGCCATCCGCGCAGCGCACCATGTAGACCCAGGCGGAAGCCGGGTCTGGCTGGCAGTCCGCCGCGGTGCTGGGGCAGGGACCAAACTGCTCTAGAGTTTCGGCGCTCACTGTGCGCTCACCGGCCTTCCGGCGGCGCGCAGGGCACGGCGGCAAGCCTCAATGGCATCCTCTTTGGTTTCCGCGGTGACAAGGAAACGGCTGGGGTGGCAGAACTTGAGAGCCAGGCCGCTCTTTTCGCGCAGGATCTCCTCCGGCTGGCCGCCCCATGCGGGCGGGAACGGCACCTTGCTGCGGCGGGTCTTGTAATCGGTCACGCACTGGGCGCTGTAGCCGCCGCGCTGGCTGGGGTAGACAACAAACAGGGCATCGGTTTTGTACAGGCCGTTTTTCCAGGGCATGTAGTCCGGCAGAACCACAATGCCGTCCTTGGAGTTCTTGTAGGCGTTCTGGACGGTCTCGTCCGCGCGGTTCACGGCGTTGGCTGCGGCAATCTCGTTTTCCAGCACCTGCTTGGCAAAGGGCACGGCGCGCCAGAAGCAGGCATCGGAATCTTCGCCGGAATCCCACACGGGGTTAAAGCTACCGATGGCATCGGCCAGGGAGTTCTGTTCGCCGGTGTTATCGTTCAAGTCCAGGGGCTGAACAAAATTTTCATCCAGCAGGCGGGCCTGGTGGGCACCCACCAGCTGGGCACCCAACACGCGCCACAGCAGGCCAAAGGCCGCATAGGGCACGCCGTTGGGGCGGCTTTCGCGCGGTTCCTGGTGGTGGTCAAACATACCGCAGCCCACATCGTACACAATGCCGTCAAAACCATCCGGCACAACAAAACCGCGGGTTACTTTGATATCCGGCCGCACAATCATCAGCAGCGCTGTGGCAAACACATCGTCTGCATGGAACTTGCCGCCGTGAGTAAAACCTTTTGCAGGAATTTTCATAGAATAGCCTCCGTCTATGGGGTAAAATGATGATTAACTAATATTATAACATGAAAGCGTAGGTTGGTAAATGCAAAATCTGCGCGGGCGGGCCGGATTTGGAACAAGTGGCAGCATTTGGCCGAAAAACGGTGATTCACAACCGGCATAAAATATGATATACTAACCTAATATGCCCTTTTGCGGGCATACCGGACATTCGGTGTGTTGACGCGGAATGTTGACCGCAACTTAATGAACAAACAAAGCGAAGGAACTGGATACCCATGCAAAACATCAAAAAAACATTAAAAAGCAAGCGCTTCTGGCTTGGCACGGTGCTGCCATTTGCGCTGGCTGTGGCAGCGGCCTTTGTGGCGCGCTACCAGTTAGAAATTTCTGACGGCGTAACTGCCAACTACATGGCGGGGCAGTGGCCGGTATACGCACCGCTCAATGCGCTGACGGCGTTCTGCCTGACGCTGGTGGTGTTTGCCCTGTGCGGCAGCTGGGGCATTGCAACCGGCGTTTCCGGCCTGATTTTTACCGTGCTGGCGCTGGTCAACTATTACACGCGGGACCTGCATGGTTCCGCCCTGATGCCGCAGGACATCCTGAACCTGGGCACCGCGGCAGAGGTGATGGGCAGTTATACCCTGCACATTACCCAGACAGTTATTACCATTGCGCTGCTGTACATCCCGGTGCTGGTGGCTGCCGTTGTGCAGGTCAAACTGGCCGGCAAGCATAAGCGCAGCTGGAAACAGCGCGGCGCCCATGCGCTGGCCTGCGCCTGCGGCATTTTTGCGGTGTTGTATCTGGGGTATTTCAGCCCCAACCCCATCAAGCCCGCCACCACTTACGGCTGGGCCTGGCAGGAAACCTATTATAAGTACGGCTACCTGGCGGGTAGCCTTGAAGCCGCCAGCCTGATGGTGGACCCCATCCTGCAGCCGGACGGTTACAGCGAGGACGCCGCTACCGAGGCCGCTGCAATGGCGCAGGACTATCAGGCCAGCCCCGAAACGGCAAACGAGCAGGACTACCCCGATGTGTTCCTGATCCTGTCCGAAAGCTTTTATGACTTTGACCTGGTAACGGACCTGCAGGCCGACCAGGAGATCATGCAGGTGACCAAAAACCTGCCCAACTCCATTTACGGCCACACCATCAGCCCGCATGTGGGCGGCGGCACCAACTCCAGCGAGTACGAGATGCTTTCCTCCAACTCGCTGATGCTGATGCCCTCCATCACACCGTTCAACTGGTTGAACCTGCACAAGGCAAACAGCCTGGTCAGCAACCTGAAAGATCTGGGGTATGTCACGCTGGCAGCCCACCCCTATACCAACTCCAACTACCGCCGCGATTCTGCCTGGCTGACGCTGGGCTTTGACGAGACCCACTTCCAGGATGATTTTCCGACCAAGGAAACCTATGGCAGCCGCCCCTACCAGACCGACAGCGCCACCTACCGCGACCTGGAAGGTTTGTATGAAGCAATGCCGGAGGACCAGCCGCGGTTTGTGTTCCTGGTTTCCATCCAGAGCCACGGCGATTACGATATGAACCCCCCGGAGGAGGATATCGTGCATGCCGCAACCGATTACGGCGAGTATGATTCCATCATGGATGAATACCTGAGCAACATCTATATGACCGACCGTGCCTTTGGCGAACTGACCGAATACCTGACCGAGCAGTACGAAAAGACCGGCCGCAAGGTGATTGTTGCCATGGCAGGCGACCACGCCCCCAGCTTTGTGGATCATGTGGCCGACCATACCTTTACCGATGAGAACAATTTGCAGATTTTGGAGCGCAGCACGCCCTACCTGATCTGGGCAAACTACCCGCTGGAAAACGCAGGCCAGACCAGCGCCACCGACGAGTACAACCGCATGGATATGTGCATGCTGGCTCCCACCCTGGTGGAAAATGCCGGGCTGCCGCTGACCCCGTATTACCAGTACCTGCTGGCACTCAAGCAGGTGGCCCCGGTGGTGACAGCCGCCAATGACTATATGGACGCGGACGGCGTGACCCACACCTACGGCGAGAATGCAGAGCTGGATGCCTGGGTGCATGGGTACTTCTATTTGGAGTATAACAACATCGGTGCCAAAGCAACCAGTCAGCAGAATTTGTTCCAGGTGGAAAAGTAAGAAGCTGATAAGCAGACGTCAGCCAGGATTCCTCTGATTTAGGGCAACACCGCACAATTCCCGCCTTGCGGCTTAAGCACCGCTCCGGCGGCTGCGGCACGGCATCTGCGTTGCCAAAATGCTCGATAAGACATCCAGTATTATCTGCGCTTTTGACTTAGCATCTGCCGCACCTCGCTCGCCGTATCGGCACTTAGAATTATGCGGTATTGCCTTAGAAACAAAAATGGCAAGAAAAAATCTCCCCGCTGCAATGTGCTGATGCACAAAATGCAGCGGGGAGATTTTCGATTTCAGATACACTCCGGGCCGTTACACGGCGGCGGGCGCTTTCAGCACAAAGGTCTGTACGCCCCAGATCACCAGAACAACAATGCCGAGCGCGATGCGGTAAACGCCGAACGCGGTGAAGGTGTGGCGCTTGACGTAATCCATCAGGAAGCGGATGGCGATGATGGAAACGATAAAGGCAACCGCACAGCCAACGATCAGCACAACGGTCTGATCCAGCGTGAAGCTGTTGCCCTTGCCAAAGAACTTGACCAGCTTGAGCAAACTGGCACCGGCCATGACCGGGATGGCAAGGAAGAAGGTGAACTGGCTGGCAGCCGGGCGGGACATGCCGCACAGCATGCCGCCCAGAATGGTGGAGCCGCTGCGGGAGGTGCCGGGAATCAGGGAGAGCACCTGCCAGCAGCCAACCTTGAACGCCTGCGGGTAAGTAATGCGGGAAAGCTTGGTGGTGGTGGGCACCCGCGGGCGGCGCTCGATCAGGATAAAGGCAACGCCGTACACAATCAGCATCAGGGCAACCACCACGCTGTTATACAGGTGGGCGTCCATCCAGTCGTCCAGCAGAATGCCCAGCACGGCGGCGGGCACGCAGGCTGCAATAATTTTGAACCAAAGCCGGACCACGGGCCAGCGCAGGTGGGCGGCAAAGCCGGTATCGCGGCCATTATCCTTGCAGAACGGCCACAGCTTGTGGAAATACAGCACCACAACAGCCAGAATAGCACCCAGCTGGATGACAACGCGGAACATTTCCATAAAATCTTCCGTATAGCCAAACTTCAGCACCTGCTCGGCAAGGATCATATGCCCGGTGCTGGAAATCGGCAGCCATTCGGTGATGCCTTCAATCACACCGTAAATGACGGATTTCAGAATTGAAAGAAACAGGTCCATCTTTTTTCCTCCCCTTAGCGGGATCACTCCCGGCCAGCAATACAAATATATAGTAGCACACTTTACGTGATATTGCACCCTGCCGCTGTATAATTTACACTTTTGCTCCAAAACAACAGGCAAAAGCGGTTGCCGTTTTGGCAAAATGCTCCTATAATAGAAGTGTGGCTTTTGCCATATCAGTGGGAAAAGTTAGAATGTGTATAGAGAATAGAGGATATTACAAAATGTATAAAACTGTAGTGTTTGACCTGGATGGTACGCTGCTGAACACCCTGACTGACCTGGCGGATGCCGGCAACCGGCTGTGCCGGAAATATGGCTGGCCCACCCATGAGCGCCAGGCGTACCGCTATTTTGTGGGCAACGGTATCCCGAAACTGGTGGAGCGCCTGGCCCCGGCAGACCAGCGCACCCCGGCGGTGCTGGAAGCGGCCCTGGCGGATTTTAAGCGGGATTATGGCCAGCACCTGCGGGACACCACCGCACCGTACCCCGGCATCCCCGAAATGCTGGCAAAGCTGAAAGCGAACGGCGTGCAGCTGGCGGTGTTTTCCAACAAGGCGGATGCGCTGGCAAAAGAGGTCGTCAAGGATTATTTCGGCACGCAGTATTTTACGATCGTGCGCGGCCAGATGACCGGCGTGGCCCCCAAGCCCGCCGCCGAGGGCACGAACGCCCTGCTGCAGGCCTTGCATGCTGACCCGGCCAGTACCCTGTATGTGGGGGACAGCAACGTGGATGTGGAAACCGCCCACAATGCGAACCTGCCCTGCTGCGGGGCGGTGTGGGGATTCCGCACGCGGGAGGAACTGAATGCGGCCGGGGCGGAATACCTGGCAGAAAACAGCGATGAACTGTATGACGTTATCATGAAATAACTGCAAAATTGCGGCGGGAGGAACTGTAAAATGATTGCGCAGCGCTATAAAGATATGCTTAGCGGCAAGTCCGTTATTCGCCAAATCTCCGAGTGGAGCACGGCTCGCGGGACTGAGATCGGCTATGAAAATGTGTTCGATTATTCGCTGGGCAACCCTTCGGTGCCCTGCCCGGAGCACTTTACCAAAACCTGCATCGATCTGCTGCAGACCAAGGAGCCGGTGACGCTGCATGGCTACAGCCCCACGCTGACCATCCCCGCCGTGCGCAAGGCGGTGGCCGAAAGCCTGAACCGCCGCTTTGGCATGGACTACGGTATGGAGCATATCTTTATGGCAACGGGTGCTGCCGGTGCGCTGGCCCACGCCATGCGTTGCGTGGCGGTGCCGGGGCAGGATATTATCACCTTTGCGCCGTTCTTCCCGGAATACAAGCCATATGTGGAGGGCGCGGGCCTGAATCTGAAGGTCGTTCCGCCCCGCACGAAGGATTTCCAGATTGACTTTGACGCATTTGACGCGATGCTGGATGAGAACACCGCCGCCGTGCTGATCAACACCCCCAACAATCCTTCCGGCGCAGCCTACAGCGCCGAGACGCTGACCGGCCTGGCCGACCGCCTGCGCGCCGCCAGCGCCAAGTATGGGCACCGAATCTTTTTAATCTCGGATGAGCCGTACCGCGAAATCATGTTCGGCGGGCAGCCCATCCAGTACGTCGCCAAGTTCTATGACGATACGTTGACCTGTTATTCGTTCAGCAAGAGCCTGAGCCTGCCGGGCGAGCGCATCGGCTATGTGGCTGCGAACCCGCGCTGCGAGGACGCCGAGTATATTGTGCCCATGTGCGGCCAGATCAGCCGCGGAACCGGCCACAACTGCCCGGCATCACTGATCCAGCTGGCCGTGGCCGAATGCCTGGACGAAACCAGCGACTTGGGCGTGTACGAAACCAACATGGAGCTGATTTACGCCGAGCTGAAAAAGCTGGGCTTTACCGTGGTTAAACCCTCCGGCACCTTCTATATCTTCCCCAAAGCGCTGGAGGAGGACGCCAATGCGTTCTGCAAAAAGGCCATGAAGTATGACCTGGCGTTGGTTCCCGGCGACAGCTTTGGCTGCCCCGGCTACTTCCGCATGGCGTACTGCATTGATACCGAGAAGGTCCGCCGCAGCTTTGCCGCACTGGAAAAATTTGTGGCGGAAGAATACGGGAAATGAATTCCGTTCGGGCCGCGCCCGCCCGCAGTGGGAAGCAAAGCCCGAAACATACGATTTTGACACCATAAACGGGAGGTCTGCACAATGCCGCAACAAAAACGTCCGGCGCAGGGACCCAAGCGCCGCCCTGCACCCGCTGCCAGGAGCAGCAATATGCAGCGCCGCCGCGCTGTTTCACGCAAACAGAACCGCCGCGTGCATGCCCTGATCACCTTGATTTTCTGCATTGCCGTGTTTATTTTGGTGTGCGCAGGCTGCTTTTTGCTGGTAAAAACCGATGGCACCATTACCAACAAGCCCAACCAGAGCCAGGGGGATTCCAGCTCCACCGCGCCCGACGGTGCAGACAGCACCACGGATGGCGACAGCCAACAGGAACAGCCCACCATGACCGAGGAAGAACAGCGCATTGCCGATGCCACCGCAACGGCGTCCGCAAACTGCACCAAGGATGCCCCGCAGGTGGTGGACCCGGCGCTTTGGGATGAGCGCGGCAAAGCCTTGATGGAACAGCTGGCTGCCGATGAATTTTACCAGAGCGAGGGGCTGAAATACAGTGCCAAAGATGGCTGCCCCTATATGATCGCGGTCAACCGCGCGGCTTCTACCGTGACGGTACTGGCGCTGGACGATGAGGGTAACTACACCAAGCCGTATATGGCTATGGTGTGCTCCGGCGGCGCGGATACCCCGCTGGGATTCTTTGCAACGCCGGTCAATTATGACTGGCGGCTGCTGGCCGGGCCGAGCTATGGCCAGTACGCTACCCGCATCTGGGATTCCTATCTGTTCCACACTGTGCCGTATTACAGCCAGCACAAGGACGATATCGAGTACGACCAGTTCAACCAGCTGGGCACCCAGGCCAGCCTGGGCTGTATCCGGCTGCTGGTCTGTGATGTAAAGTGGATCTATGATAACTGCCCCATTGGCACCCGCGTGGTGATCTATGATAACGCCGATGACCCCGGCCCCATGGGAAAGCCCGGCACCATTTACACCGACCCGACGGACGAGAGCAAGCGCGGCTGGGACCCCACCGACCCGGATTCCGCCAACCCGTGGGATGCAGCATTCCGCAGCGGTACAGCTATCCGCAGTGAGGCAGCCTGGAACGAATGGAACGACGCCCAGAACGATGGCCGCTGGAACGGCTCCATCAACCCCACTGACCTGCAGGGCTGGAGCACCGATTCCAGCGTTGAGGGCACCCGCGGATAACACACCATAGGGGTTAGGGCAACACCGCACAATTCCCGCCTAGCGGCTTAAGCACCGCTTCGGCGGCTGCGGCACGGCATCTGCGTTGCCAAAATGCTCAATAAGACATCCAGTATTATCTGCGCTTTTGGCTTAGCAGCTGCCGCACCTCGCTCGCCGTATCGGCACTTAGAATTATGCGGTATTGCCTTAGGTTTTACCAGGTTTTCACCAAGAAGCACTTGTCCTGCCCGGCGAATTGGGATATAATAAAAGGGTTACAAACAGCTTTACCTGCCATGGAGGGCAATGAATGATGAAACTGGCAAAACGTGCAGCTGCACTTGTGCTGGCAGCGGTTCTGGCGCTCAGCCTGACCGCCTGCAGCCCCAAGGAAGCAGCAAGCAATCTGATTTTGAAAACGGCAGACATGCTGGGCCTGCGTGAAGAAGGTTCCGATGACGATGAGGCGGACGAAATTGTGGCGCAGCCCGGCGGTGAGGTGAACTTCCCGGATGGGCTGCAGGATACCTCGGTCCACTGGAACCAACAGGTGCAGGATGGGACGCTGTATGTTGCGTTTAACAGCATCCAGAACCGCAACACCGAGTATTTTGTGGCGGGTTCCGATACCGTGCAGGTAACGGGCTATGGTACCACCGAATCCACCGGTATTCTGGAGTTCAAGGTGGCGCTGTGGGAACTTTCGGAGGATAAGGCAACCACTTCCTATGTGGCGGGCACCACGGTGTATTTCCCGACCGGCGGGGAGTGCAGCACCTATACCATCTCCGGTTTGACCCCCGGCAGGTTGTACAAGGCCAATGTCAGCTATGACTCTGGTATGTTCTACATTACCGGCGGCGTGAAAATTGAGGGCATTGGCAGCGACGACCTGGTTGCCCCGGATGCAGAATAACCAAAAATGAAGCGTGCCCCGGCGCAGCGGTCAACGCAGACCGACGCCGGGGCATTTTGCGGATATGACTGAAACAAAAAAGGAATCAAAAGATGAACTTTGATAAAAAACAGCTACGCAACACCCTGCTGCTTCTGCTGGGGGCGCTGATCTGGGGCACAGCCTTTGTGGCGCAAAGTGTGGGCAGCGGTTATGTGGGGCCGTATACCTTTTTGGCGGCCCGCAGCTGGCTGGCCTGCGCATTTTTGATCGTGCTGGTTTTGCTGCGCCGCGGCAAGGCCCGCAAAGCGGATCCCGGTGTTCCGTTCTGGATCAACGGCCGGATGCTGCTGCGGGGCGGTGCGTTCTGCGGCATTGCGCTGTTTGCGGCTTCGGCGGCACAGCAGATCGGCATTGGCACCACCAGCACGGCCAAGGCGGGCTTTTTGACGGCGCTGTATGTGGTGCTGGTACCGCTGCTGGGGGTGTTCTTTGGGCGGCGGCCGGGGGTCAAACTGGGAATCTGCGCCTGCATCAGCCTGGCGGGACTTTACCTGCTGTGCCTGGCGGGGCACGATACCCTGACCCTGACCGGCGGCGAATGGATGCTGCTGCTCTGCTCGCTGCTGTTTGCGTTCCAGATTATGCTGGTGGATCATTACAGCCCCAGGCTGGACGGTGTGCAGCTGAGCTTTGCGGAATTTTTTGCAACGGCGGTCCTTTCCACTATTTTTATGTTTGTGTTTGAAACGCCGACCTTTGCCCAGATCCAGGGGGCGGCGGTATCCATTGCTTACTGCGGCATTTTGTCCAGCGGTGTGGCCTACACGCTGCAAATTGTGGGCCAGAAAGAACTTGACCCCACCATTGCCAGCATGGCCATGTGCATGGAAAGCGTGTTCAGCGCCCTGGCCGGCTGGCTGATTTTGGGCCAGACCCTTTCCGGCGTAGAACTGGCAGGGTGCGCTTTGATGTTTGCGGCAATTATTGGAGCGCAGATACCGGAGAAAGTTAGGAGTTAGGAGTTAGCAAAACGCGCACAGCGCCGATAAATATCGGGCGCTGTGCGCGTTTTTTGTATGATGACGAGGAAGAAAATGTATTGAAGGGGAAGAAAGGTAAAATTTTGCCGCGAACAGAAAAAGAGATTTGTAGGGGACGATGCTTGCATCGTCCCGTGGGGCGGGCCGTAACGTGGGCAGGTGGTACAATTTTATGATGTCTCTCTGCGGCGGGAGGAGGGCATCCCGCCCTACAGATATGATGTATGGTACACTCTGTAATAAAGATGGCGGGCGCACAATGTGCGCCCCCTATGGTCTCTATAAACTAAAAGGTTAATACATAGAATGCGGTCCACCGAAATTATTCTTTACTATTTATTCTTTTTTCATTCAAACAAAAACGCGCCCTCCCTTGCGGGAAGGCGCATTTGATTTAATCGTGCCGGATGGCCTCCAGGGCGCTGATGCGAACGGCGCGGCTGGCGGGAACGATGCCGGAAAGCAGGCCCACCACCACGGCAAAGCCGATGGCAGCCAGCACCAGCCAGATAGGAATGATGGACATGACGGTTCCGCTGCCGGAATCAGACATGTACATTCCACCGCCGTAATACATCGAATCGCTGCTGCCCATCAGGGAGCTGAGGTCGATGGTGGCGTTGATGCCCAGCTTCATCAGCAGGGTGTTCAGGCCGTATACGATCATCGTCATGTTGTTCATGCCAAAGCTGATGATGTAGCTTAAAATCGTACCGGCTACGCCGCCGATAAAGCCGATCATACCGCTTTCAATCAGGAACATCCGCCGGATGTTGCCAATCTCGCAGCCCAGAACTTTCATCACGCCGATCTCACGGGTGCGCTCGTAAATGGCCATCGTCATGGTGTTGGCGATGTTCAGCGCGGCAACAAACAGGCTGATGGCCGCCAGACCCGCCAGGCGCAGCTGGCGCTGTGCGGTCTGCTGCTGCATCTGCTTGCGGTAATCCACCATGGAGCTGATCTGGTAGCCTTCCTCTTTCAAGGCATCGCAGATCTTATCCACATTCTTGATGTCATCGACCTTAATGTACACTTCGTTATAGGTCACTTTTTTGGGGTTAAAATCCGTTTTGGCCAGCTTGCTGTAGGCTTCGCTCAGCATCAGAAGGTCGTTCAGGCGGAAAGTAATGCCGTATTGCAGCATGTAATCCTCGGATTCTTCCGAGACAACGCCAACGATTTTGAGCTTGTAGCTCTGGGTCTTGGGGCTCTCGGTGTCACCATTGGTCAGGGTCAGGGTAAAGGTATCCTTGGTAGCATCCACAAAGGGCGGCAGCTGGTTGCCGTTGGCATCGGTTTCGCCGCTCCAGCGCTGGCGTTTGGAGCTGTTTTGGCTGCGGCGGGTATCCTCAAACTGATACAAAAACTCCTTGCCCACCACAACGGGGATCACATCCTTGCCGTAATTCACGCCGCTTTTGGGCCAGTCGCCGCTTTCCAGCTTGTTGTTCAGCAGGGGCATGGTGTCCGGGTCCAGGCCGAGAACGCTCCATACAGAACTGGCGCGGTAGCGGTTGTTTTTGCCTGCTTCTACATACAGGTTCAGGCCCGGCTGGTAATAGGGGGTGACAGCCGTAACGTGGTCGATCTTGCGGAACCGCTGGACGGCTTCGTTATCCAGCTTGACCTCCTGCCCATTGATGTTCTGGTTGCCGTAGTTGTATACCTCAATCTTGGTCAGGCCGCCCATATTTTTGAGCATTTCGTCGTTGTTATGGCTTTCCGCAATGCCCATGGAGATCATAACGATAACCGCACAGATGCCCACAACGACGCCCACAACGGTCAGTGCCGTGCGGCCCTTGCGGCGGGACAGGTTGGTGACAGCCAGCCCGATCTGGTCAGATATCTTCATCGTTGCCTTCCTCCAGCTTGGCAAGTGCGGCGGCCTTCTTCTTTTTGCGTACCACCACAACGATCACAACTACCACCACGATCACAGCAGCGCCGATTGCCAGATAGGCCCACAGGGGCAGGCCGGTCTGCTGGGGCTGCATGTCATCTATGTTAGAGTCCATATCGCCAGAATTGCCGTAGTCCATGGCCGGCTGAACAGAGAAGGAAAAATCTTTGCTGACGGTTTTCAGGGTGCCGTTGGCGTCCTCATAGGTCAGGGTGATGGTACCGTTGCAGGTGCCTTCCTGGGTGGGGGTCATGTCAAAATCCACGCTGTTGGAGGAACCGGCGTTCAGGTTGCCGATGTACTGCACAGTGGTGTCGGCGCCCAGGTTATCGCCGGAAAGGGTGGCTTCCAGGTTGGAAAGGGCGTCGCGGCCCTTGTTGACAAAGTTCAGGGTAACGGAAGCGGAATCGCCCAGCGTAATGCTGTCGCTGAGTTCCAGCTGGCCCAACTCAAAGCGGTCCGGCTGAGATACCGGAACCGAGATGGTGGTGGACATACCGGTAACGGCCTTGTTGGTGTCCGCGCCGGTACCCACGCTGTTCACGGTGATGTTGGCCACGCCGCCGGTAAAGCCGGCGCTGGGGGTCAGGCTGAAGCTGACATCACGGGTGGACTTGGGGGCCATGGTGCCCAGGTAGCTGCTCAGGCTGCCGCTGGTCATGGTGATGCCGTCCGGCAGGGTCAGCGAGATGACCACATCGTTCAGATTCTCCTGGCCGCCGGTGGCGTACAGGGTCAGGGTCAGGGTAAAGGGCGTCCCGGCCACAACCGCTTCGTTGCCGTAGCTGGAAGCGCGGATCATCAGGTTGGGGGTATCGGGGTCTTCGTCCACACACTGGCCCAGGGTAACGCTGAGCTGCTGCATCGCCATGGTGGAATTCAGGTAACTCAGGTTGATGGGCACGCTGTTGCCGCCGCCGTTGTAGATCACATCGCGGAACAGCAGTACATAGCTGTAGTAACCGGCACCGTTGGCGTCGGTTTCTTCGTACAGCTGGCCAACTTCGGCGTTGCCGGTAAAGGTGAACACGGAGGAGTTGATGCGGGCAGAGATCTGGTCCGCGGGAATGAAGTTGTTGTAAGCACCGTAATCCGCCACGCGCAGAATCAGGTTAAACCGGCTGTCCCGGTCAATGGTGGTGATCTCGCCGCCTGCGGCATCGGTCACGGTCTGAGCAATGATGTAGGCCGAGCCGCTGTTGTTGGGGGCACTCTGGTCGTTGTCCGTCGGGGCGGGGGTCACGGTAGGCTCGGCGGTTGCTGTCGGTACAGGGGTAGAGGTTACGTCGTCGGCAAGGGCGGGCATGGCAGCCACGCTGCCGAAGAGCATGACGGCCGCCAGCAGGGCGGCAAAACGGGAAGCTTTTTTCACTCCGGGGTCCTCCTTAAATTGATTCCATCTTTTTCTATGGGCAACACCGCACAATTCCCGCCTTACGGCTTAAGCACCGCTCCGACGGCTGCGGCACGGCATCTGCGTTGCCAAAATGCTCGATAAGACATCCAGTATTATCTGCGCTTTTGGCCTAGCAGCTGCCGCACCTCGCTCGCCGTATCGGCACTTAGAATTATGCGGTATTGCCTATGGCTTTGATATTCCTGAATGAGTGGGCAAAATTTACGGTTTGGGTTGTTCGGGCTGCTGGGCTGCGGCAGCAGGGGCTGCGTAAGAGGCAAGCTCGGCTGCGGTTTTCTGGTGAACTTCGCCGCTGGCAGAGTCGCCGCCGATCCGCATGTTGCCCTCCAGGCTGGCGAACAGGGCTTCGCGGTTGCGCTCCCTTGTGGCGGGATCCTGCACCACATCGGACTGCACCTTGCCGTCCAGAATGGTAATAATGCGGTCTGCACAGGAGGCCAGCTCCGGTTCATGGGTGACCATGACAAAGGTGGTGCCCATCTGCTTGGATATTTGCAGCATGCGGTAGAGCACCTGTTTGGATGTGATAGAGTCCAGGTTGCCGGTGGGTTCGTCCGCAAAGATCACGCGCGGCTTGCTGACAAAGGCGCGGGCGATGCCCACGCGCTGCTGCTGGCCGCCGCTCATCTCGGTGGGCATGTGTTCGGCACGGCCGCCAAGGCCCATGTTTTTTAACTCTTTGCGGGCCATGGCAAGGCGCTGGGAGCGGGAAATGCCCTTGAACATCAGCGGCAGAGCAACGTTTTCGGCCGCCGTCATGGTGGGCAGCAGGTTGTAGCTCTGAAAAATAAAGCCCAGGTGTGCCTGGCGGAACTTGGCCAGCTCATCTTCAGTCATAGCGCTGATCTCGTGCGAACCGATGAATACCTTGCCGCGGGTCGGTTTTTCCAGCCCGGCCAGCTGATTCAGCAGGGTGCTTTTGCCACTGCCGGACTGGCCCACGATGCAGCAGAATTCCCCATTTTCAATGGAGATAGAAACATCGTTCAGGGCAATGACCCGTTCTTTGCCCACGGCATACACCTTGCGCAGGTTGACGGTATGGATAATGGGTGCCATTTCAGCCCTCCCTTTTTGACAAAATCCTATACCTCTATACTATATCACATTTTACCCCCGGCGGAAAGGGGGCGGAGTTGTAAAATTGCGGTGGGGCGAAGGAAGTAGTTAGGAGTTAGGAGGGAGGAGGCAGGAGTTAATTAGGAATTAGAAATTAGGAATTGGGGCGGGGAAAGGTGGTGGGTAGGGCGGCCAGCCCTCTGGCCGCCGGAAAGGGGGCTGCAAAGGTTCGGTAGGGCGGGGTCACCTGCCCCCGCCGGTGCGTGGGGAATGGAGCAAAATAAATTTGTGATGAATCATGAAAATATATGTAGGGGACGGCGTCCTCGACGTCCCGGAGGGGCCTAGGAATGAAATTTTGTTGAGGGATATATGGCAAGGTTTCTCTGCGCCATGAACCTTAAAATTATCATAAAAAATGCCGCGGCCCGGTGGGGCGGCGGCAAATAGGGATGGGTTATAGATATTCTTCAAAAAATTCTGCGGTGGCGGATTCGATGCGGCGGCGGACGGAGAAATCGTCGATTTTTTTGCCGGATGCGGCGGTGAAATTGTGAGTGGCGTCCTCATACTGGCCGGTCAGGTCCACCAGAGGGCCGCTGTGTTCGGCGGCAGCCTGGCGGGTCAGGTCAATGGTGGTCTGGCTCAGCAATTCGGCATCCCCGGCGGTATAAGCCAGCAGCAGAGGGCCGTTGTAGGTGCGCAGGCTGGCGGTGGGGTCTTGGTCGGCAACCTGCTGCACAAAATCGGCGCTGATCGTTACGCCCCACTTGGGCAGGTCCAGCACGCCGTTCTGTATGGCACCGTCATAAATAGCCTGGCGGCCCTCGGCGCTGTGGTCCAGAAATTCCAGCCCGTCCAGCCCTGTGTTATCCGCCGGTGCCCACAGGGCGGCGGCTTTGATGGAATCTTTCAGGTAGACGCTGACGGCGCGGCCACCCATGCTGTGGCCCAGCAGGCCGATGCGCTCCGGGTCGGCACCCACAGTGTCGGTCAGGTAAGTGATGGCAGAAGTGATATCATCCCGCATGGTGGCGGGGGTGTAAGCGGTGAACGGCTCCTCGCTTTCGCCGCTGCCCGCAAAGTCAATGGCGATGCTGGCAATGCCGTGCTGGGCCAGCGTTTTGGCCAGCGGCTTGGCGTGGCCGTCCAGCTGGCGGTTGCCGGTAAAGCCGTGGCAGATCACCACGGCAGGCATGTTTTCGGCATTGGCAGGGGTGGTCAGCGTGGCATGGATGCTGCCGCGCTCGCCGGGGATGGTAAGCTGCTGCACCTGAACGGATGCCCCACAGCCGGAAAACAGCACTACCGCCGCGCAGACGGCTGCGGCCAGTAGCACCGCAAAAAAGGAACGCAGATGTTTCATGCAGATTCCCCCTTTCTTAGGGTGTAGCTGAAAAGGCGAAAAATTCGTCGGCTTCTTTGCTTTCAGATACATCTTGGGGGTGAGTATACCACACTGCCCCGGCAATAACAACCACCGCGACGTAAACAAACCGTGAACAAACCATCAATTTACACTGGTAAAAAATTGGTTACGACCGCCTACGGGGCGGAGGTTTACTGCCCCGGTTCCCACATGGCAACGGGGGTCATGATGGTGGGATCACTGGCGGGGGCAAGGTACTGCTGGTAGGTCTGGAACCAGTTGTCCGAAAGATCATCATACACCCAGGAAAGCAGCAACAACTGGCCCATAGGGGATTCGGCGGCAATATAGGTGCTTTCACCTGCCTGCCAGCTGGTGTGGAACACGCTGCCGGCGGCAAAGTTCAGCAGCAGGCTTTCGCCGCCCTGACCGCTGTTGGAACGAAACAGCATCATGGTGCCCCATTTTTGGGAGTAGAGGTTGGCAACCGTGGAAGAACCCAACAGATAACCGTAAGGATAATCGGAACGGTCGATCCCCAAAAGGGATTCCAGCGCGGTCTGCTCCCCGTTGCGCAGGTTGAGCCGGATGGCGTTGAACGGGGTATCATCCGGATTCTCCCAAATGCTGGTATTCAGATAGAGAGAATCCCCATACAGCGCGGCATGGGTGAAAGAACCGGAATTTTCGTTCAGGCTGTATAACCGCCGGCTTTGGGCGGTGACGGGGTCGTACAGCACAACGTCATAACTGGTGTTCTGGAACCGGGAAGAATAACTGCCGGCCAGGCTGTAATCGGATATTTTATCGGAAGCGAACGGTTCGGAGCAGCGCTCCCGGAACAGTACAAGCTGGTTGTTCCAGACACCGCAGAGGTGGTCGGTATCCGGGATGGGCATGGTTTCGTACTGGCCGGTGGTGCGCTCCATGCGGAACCAGCGGGTGGGCTCTTCGCCCTGCTGGCTCCGCATGATGCCGTATAAATAGGTGGAATCGCAGCCGCCGATATACACGGCATCATGATCCAGCCGGACAAGCTCGGTGCGGGTGGTGCCGTCCAGCATTTCAATGCGGCCCTGGCCAAAGGCGTTCTGCATCAAGCGGCGGGCGGCGGTAACATCCTCCTGGGTGTAAGGCTCCAGCTCCTGGGTATAAAGGGCCAGCGGAACCCCGGCATCTGCCGCGCGCGCCCAGCGCATGATCTCATCGTCCGACATGGCATTGATATCCGCGCCGGAAGCGCCCTTTGCCGTTGTGGGCGAATAGGTGCCGTAAACAAGGTAAACGCAATCCCCGGCGGGAACCAGAGAATACATCTGGTCCGTGATGCGGGCAGGGCAGCTGCTGGTGGTATGGGTACAGCCGGGCACATCACAGAACACGGTCTGTACGCCGGTGCTCAGGTTAGTGCGAAGGATCAGGTTGGCATCATAATCAAACACAGCGGCAGCGCGGTCATCGTCCCACTGGTAAGCGATGACATCAGTGTAATAATAATCGCTGGTTTCTGGCAGAGGCTCGGCGGGCAGCAGATCGGTGCTGCCCGGCTGCGGGGTGGGGGCATAGGGCAGCCAGGTCAGCTGCATGCTGTAATAGGCGCGGGGAACATCGTCAAGGGTAAAGGAGCCGTACACACAGGTCAGCAGGGCGTTGCCTCTGGCGCTGTACAGGCCGGTTTCGGCGTAATCGCTGCCGTAAGGCACGGTCCAGTCGCCCAGGTCGGTAAGACCCTCCCACTGCACCCAGGCGTTCAGCAGGTCGGAGATATTCAGCGATACCGGGCTGCTGGACAGCAGGGTGGGATCGTCCAGCGGGGCCTGAACCCACAGGTTCAGCAGGCGGCCGGTTTTATTATCATAATCCAGGGCGAATGTGGGGGATTCGTTGTATTCGGGGTCGCTTTCATCATAGGCGGCATGGGGGTAGCGCAGCAGCCGCGTAATGCCAAGGGAATCACTGGAAGTATACAGCTCGCCGCTGCTGTAGCTGCTCAGGTTATCGGCTGCCACATGGTACCAGGTGTCCGGCAATACCTCGGCATCATGGAGCTGGGTCAGCAGGCTGGCGGCAAAATCAGCGGCGGTATCGCTGGAGGTCATGTTGTAGCGACTGTTCCCGGCGGGGGTATACAGGGCTGCTGTGCCGTCCAGCCCGGCGGAAACCATCCAGTCCGTGCGGTTCATCTGGGTGCGGTTTTTGACCTGCTGTAATAGATAAAAATCATCCCCGCTGACCTCGCGGGATTCATACAGGCCAGAGCTTTGATTGACGGTGCCGAACATACGGGCATCCTGTGCGCGGAACCAGAGCAGCGGCAGGCAGGCCAGCACAGCCACCAGGGCGGCGCAGGCCAGCATCAGCAGCTTGCCGCGTTTTGTGGTTTTCATACGGGTTCCTCCTGTGCGAGTTCGGCGGCGGTTTGGTTCGGTGCGGGCAGGGTGACGGTTACGGTGGTGCCTTTGCCAAGCTCGCTTTCCATGGCAAGCGTTCCGCCGTGGGCCTGGGCAATGCGGCTGCACAGGGCCAGGCCCAGGCCGCTGCCGCCCTGGCGGCGGGAACGGGATTTATCCACCATATAAAACGGCTCCACCACGCGGGCCAGCTTGTCCGCCGGGATGCCCTGGCCGTGGTCCTGAACCGTCAGCCGGATGGAACCATCTGCCTGTTCGGCGCAGACCGCAATGGCGCTGCCGGGGGTGCTGGCCTTGGCGGCGTTGGTGACAAGGTTGATGACGAGATCACACAGCAGGTCGGCATCTCCCTGCACGGTCAGGCCGTTGGACTGCATGGTCAGAATGCAGCCGTTCAGAGCGGGGGCAACGGCGCGGCGCGCTTCGGCAAAAACAGAATCCAGCTGCACGGGTACCAGTTGGGGGGCGTGCTCACCCAGGCCCATCAGCTGCAGCAGCTTTCCACTTAAGGCTTCCAGCCGCTGGGCTTCATGGAAGATGGCCCCGGCGGCTTCACGCTGTTCTTCGGGGTCTGGCTGCATGCTGCGCAAAAGGTCGGCATAGCCGATGATGCCGGTCATGGGGGTTTTGAGCTCATGGGTAAACGCACCCACAAAATCATCCCGCTGCTGGACCGAAAGCTCCAGAGCTTCCACTTTGTCCTGCACGGCACCGGCCATCTGGTCAAAGCCCTGGCTCAGGATTTCAAGCTCATCCCCGGTGTGCATCCTGGTGCGCAAGGCATAATCACCCGCGGCAATGCGGGCGCTGGCGGCGGTCAGTACGGTCAGTGGGTGGGTCAGGCGGCGGCTGACAAGCCAGACCACCACGGCAGCCCCGGCCACCACGGCAGCTTCCAGCAGGAAAAAGCGCTGCAGGCTGCGGTTGCGCGCGGCAAAAATCTCCGTTACATCAAAGGTGGTTACCATCACAAGGCCGCCCAGCAGATCGCTGCGGTAGGTGCGGGTCACATTGGGGCCGTACTGCAAAATGCTTTGGCCGTCCTGCAGGCCGTATATGGCATAGGCTTCGTCCTGGGCGGGGTCAGCGGATGCGCGGAACAGCCCCTGGGAATAGACCCCACGGGCCAGATCCCCTGCGCGCCAGGTGGCGGCAGTGATAAAATCATCCCCGCAGGTATCTTCGCCGCGGCCGGTCTGGTCCAGGTAGTAATCCTCCACCACGCCGCACAGCATGGCGTGCATGCTTTGTTCCTGCTCGGCGGCTGCGCTCAGGCGGTCCATAAAGCTGCCGTTGACCAGCACCGCACCGCCCACGGCAAAAAACGCGGCGATGACCAGCAGCATGATGCAGACAAGTTTTTGAGAAAATTTCATAGAAAAACCCGTAAGTAAGTTTGAAATTAGGGCAATACCGCATAATTCTAAGTGCCGATACGGCGAGCGAGGTGCGGCAAATGCCAAGCCGCAGCTGCCGGAGCGGTGCTTAAGCCGCAAGGCGGGAATTGTGCGGTGTTGCCTTAGAAATTGGAAATGAGAAATCAGCAATTTGAGGTTATTTCTGGTCGGATTTAAGGCGGTAACCGACACGGTAGACGGTTTCGATCTTATCCGCCCAGCCAAGTTTTTTGCGCAGGCGCTGGATGTGCAGGTCCAGGGTGCGGCTGTCCAGCAGATCGCCGCCCCACACCCGCCCGTACAATACATCGCGGTACAGCGCCGCCCCGCGGTTGCGCATGAGCTGCTCCAGCAGGTCGAACTCCCGCGGGGTCAGCTCCACCGCCTTGCCCTGCCGGGTCACGGTGCGGGCCACAATATCCATCGTTACATCAAAGGCGGTCAGGGTCTGGCCGCCGCGGCCGGTGCGGCGCAGTACGGCTTCCACACGGGCTAGAAGTTCTTCGATTTCAAACGGCTTTACGATATAATCATCGGCACCGAGCTGCAGGCCTCTGACCCGGTCCTTAGTGGCGCCCTTGGCCGTGATAAAGATGACTGGCACCCCCAGCGGGCGCAGGTAGCCCAGCAGCTCGTACCCATCCAGGCCGGGCAGCATAATATCCAGCAGGGCCAGGTCAAAGTCGTGCTCGGCAATCAGGTCCGCCGCGGTGCTGCCATCGTTGGCAACTGTGCAGTCATACCCCGCGCGGCGCAGGCTGACCGCAATCAGCCGGGAAATGGTAATTTCGTCCTCCACAATCAAAATGCGGTTCATCCAATGCCCCCAATCGTTATTTATCTTAAGTATAGCACAGAGTTGTCGCCAAGTTGTATAGAAGTTGGGAGTTGGGCGGCGGGATAAAGGCTGCCGTGAACCGAATAAAAGCATTGTAGGGAACGGTCAAGACCGTTCCCTACAGATTATAATGGAAAGTTACGTAGGAGTTTTAATAACCGGCAGCCCAAAAACTCCTAACGCCTACTTCCTAACTCCTAACTACGCATTATGTACCGCTTGTGCCATATCGCGCACAAAGGCTTCGATGTGGGGCACGGCGGCGGGGCCGTATTGGGCAAAGAGCTTGATGATGGCGCTGCCGACGATGGCACCATCGCTGACTTTGGCCATGGCGGCAGCCTGCTGCGGGGTGGCAATGCCAAAGCCGACGGCGCAGGGCAGGCTGGTGTTCTGGCGGATCAGATCCACCATGGCGGAAATATCCGTCTTGATCTCGCTGCGGGTGCCGGTAACGTCCAGGGAGGAAACGCGGTGGCACAGCCGGAAATTTCATCGATCGTTTCGGCCTTGGTGCTTTTGGTGGAAAGCGCCGCCAGGAACGCCGCGTTCTGGGTGGGGCTTGTCTGCTCGCTCATGATCTCGTTCATGACCTCATAGGCTTCGTCATAGGTCAGGTCCTGTTTATGAACAACATACAAGTTTGTGCAAAAGAGATTGTGAACAATGAGATAATTTTTGTATAATTAGATAAAGGCGGCAGGGATAATCTCTGCCGCCTTTTATTTCAAAAAATTCTTGACAACTACATCGAACCTCGATACTATATACATAGAGATTCGATATATCGAAGTGGAATAGTGAGGATGCCTATGAATAGTAAAATAAAAAGGATTTACGTACCTATGACAGAAAGCGGTTTTTACATTTTGTTCTGTCTCCAACAACCTCAGCATGGCTACGGAATTAGTCAACAGGTCAGGCAAATGACAGGTGGAGAGTTAATCATTAGTGCAGGAACAATGTATGGAACGCTTTCTAAAATGGAAAAAGATGGCTTAATTGATTTTGAGAGTGAGGAGGAAAAAAGAAAGATTTATCGAATTACCGAACTTGGAAAAGAAATCTTACATCTTGAAATTAAACGTATAGAGCGATTGTATAAGAATAGCAAAGGAGAGAAAATAAATGAATAACAAAAAAACTGTAATACGTTTTTTTACCATTGCAGATTATGAAGATGAAGAAATTTGGTTGCATAATCAGCATATGAGTGGTTGGAAACTGGTAAAAATGATTCCCCCTTGTTTCTATATTTTTGAAAAGTGTACGCCAGCGGAAGTAGCGTACCGACTGGATTATAAAAATAATTCGGAAACAAGTAACTATTTCCAAATTTTTAGGGATTACGGTTGGGAATATATTGGCCGTTGTGTTGGATGGCTGTATTTTCGTAAACCGTTAACAGAGATGGATTCCGAGCGTGATGGCGAAATATTTTCCGATAATGAATCAAGAATAGAAATGATCGACCATGTGGTAAAAACTCGTTTACTTCCAATTTTAATAATCTTTCTATGCTGCGTTCTTCCTAATTTTATAAGAAGCATAGAAACCAATGACCCACTTACAACCGTGTTCACCGTGTTTTTTGCAATCATGACCCTGCTATATAGTTATCTGATTGTTTATTGTGGTTTGAAATTGCGAAAATTAAGGAAAAAATATAGAAATGATTAAATATATGTTTATAATTTGGGTATCAAAAATAAAACTGGTGGAATTATCAAAGTTGCTCTGAAAACATAAGATATGAAGTCTCCTACAAGATTTTTCGTCTCGCAGGAGACTTTCTTATATTCTGATATATGTAATCCCGCAAGGCAAGGATACTGCCCTACGGTGTCGTTTTCGGTGTCAAAACTATCTTTTTCTGTCTTGGGACTTCTTTCGTGTTCTTTGCTGTTTGCCCTCTGCCTGTAACTGCCTGAGCCTGTCTCGGATACTTTCTTTTTCGGGCGGTCTATTGGGCTTTTCTTTCTCCTTAACCTGCTGTTCCCACTTGGCAAGGTCACGGTTGTACTGCTCTACAACACCCTCCATTTTTCGGAAGGTATCCATAAACGCCTGTGCATCGGGATAACCGTCTGCTTTCAGCGTATCAGGGATTTTATCCAGCTTATCAGCGATTTCGCTTTCGGTTTGCTGTATCTGCGTTTCCAGTGCCTTTCGCTCCTTGCCCTTGAAGATACCTTTGGTTTCGGCAAGCTGCTGTTTCAGGTCGGGCAGCACCTTGTCCTGCAAGTGCTTGATTTCTCTTGTCCTGTCCTGCACCTTAATCATCAGACTTCGCATATGACGGAACTCAGATATATCAATATCCCGTGTGGGCTTGGGTGGCATATGACTTCCGCTCCCACAATCAGCTATGAACAGTATTTGCAACTGGAAGATTTCTTGAAAAAGAAAGACAATCCGGCGTTGCTGCCCATTCAGATTGCCTACTACACGGGGCTTCGCATTGGCGAGGTCTGCGGCTTGACCTGGCAGGATATTAACCTTGAAGGTCAGTACCTCACAGTTCGCCGCAGTATGCGCTACAACGGAGCAAGGCACAAGATGGAGATCGGAGCGACCAAGCGAAAGAAAATCCGTACTGTGGACTTCTGCGACACATTGGCGGCAATTCTTAAGACAGCCAAAGCCGAACAGCACAAAAACCGCTTCCGATACGGAGAACTGTATAGCCTCAACTATTACAGTGAGGTCAAAGAAAAAGACCGTACTTATTACGAGGTTTATAGTCTGCCGAGAACGGAAGAAGTCCCGGAGGGATACAAGGAAATATCCTTTGTCTGCCTCAGACCGGACGGAGCGTTTGAATCGCCGAGTACGGTAGGGATTATGTGCAGAGCGGCAAGGAAAAAGGTTGAGGGGTTGGAGGACTTTCATTTCCACCAGCTTCGTCACACATTCACAAGCAATCTGCTCTCAAATGGGGCAGCACCGAAAGATGTGCAGGAGCTTCTCGGACACGCTGATGTCAGTACCACAATGAATATCTACGCTCACGCTACAAGGGAAGCGAAGCGTACCTCCGCAAGGCTGCTGGACAAGGTAGTCGGCGGTGAATAACAAAAAGTTTCCCTTGTTTTCGCTCATAAGGGCAAAAACAAGGGAAAATACATAAGGTTTGAGAATTACACTGGCGAAAAGCCTTGAAAATACAGGGTTTTCAGAGGGTTGAAGAAAAAAATTGAATTTTTCTGCCGTCTTGCACCCAGGGGCAAAAATGCCTATAATGAACACAGAAGCAAAACCACGCGGCGCGTTTGATACGTTTGGCGCGGTAAAAGATAAAAGGAGAACCCCATGCCCGGAATTTTGTATATTGTTGCCACGCCCATTGGCAACCTGGACGATATGCCGCCGCGGGTGGCGGCTACATTTGGCGTGGCGGATTTTGTTGCCGCCGAGGATACCCGCGTGACCCTGAAGCTGCTGAACCATCTTGGCTTAAAAAAGCCGATGATGAGCTATTATGAGCATGCGCTGCACCATGGCGCGGCAATTTTGGACCGCATTGAAGCGGGGGAGAGCTGCGCGCTCTGCTCTGACGCCGGTATGCCCTGCATCAGCGACCCCGGTGAGCAGATCGTGAAAGACGCCATTGCCCGCGGCATTACGGTAACGCCGGTGCCGGGTGCCAGTGCCTGCGTGACGGCGCTGGCGGTTTCGGGGCAGGATACCGCCCGGTTTGTGTTTGAGGGCTTTTTGCCGGTGCCCAAAAAGGAGCGCCGCGAGCGGCTGGAATTTTTGCAGGGGGAGACCCGCACCGTGATTTTTTATGAGGCCCCCCACAAGCTGCGCGGAACACTGGACGACCTGTGCGCCGCCTTTGGCGCGGAGCGCTCCATTACCCTGTGCCGGGAGCTGACCAAGCTGCACGAGGAAATCACCAAGACGACCATCGGTGAAGCTGTGCGCTACTATGAGCAGAACGATCCCCGCGGGGAGTATGTGCTGGTTATGGCGGGTACCCCGGCGGCGCAGGCTGCGGCGGAGGAAGTGACCCTGCCGGATGCCGTTGCCACCGCCCGCCTGCTGATGACGCAGGGCACCCCGCCCGCCGCAGCCGCAAAACAGGCTGCCAAGGGAACGCCGTTCAGCAAGGGCGATATTTACAAAGAACTGATCGCGGCCAAAGATGAGGACGACCGCGAAGAAGAGAGCGAATGATATGGCCGAGCAACCCATGAAAGTGCTGGTTGTCAGCGATGTACACGGACGTGTGACCCCGCTGCGCTGGCTGCTGAAAAACGAAACTGCCGATGCCCTGTTCTTTTTGGGGGACGGCCTGTATGACCTGAACCAGGCCATTGCCGCAAACGGCGCTGCGCCGGATTACCCCATCTACCGGGTGCGCGGCAACTGCGATATTGGTTCCGATGACCCGGCAGAGGGGCTGGCACCCTTTGGCGGCGTGCTGTTCTTTTATACCCACGGGCATCTGTTCGGGGTAAAATCCGGGTACGAGCGGATCGCCGAATACGCAGCGGACCGCGGGGCGGATGTGGTGCTGTTTGGCCACACCCACTATAAAACGCTGCGCCACGGTACGCCGTTTTCCCCGACACTGTTCAACCCCGGCAGCCTGCGGGATACCCACAGCTATGGCGTGATCACCATCACGGATGGACAGTGCAGTTTTGAATGGAAGCAGGTGCCGGAACAATGGTAAACAATGCAGTAGTATCCCACAACAGCGTGAACGAGCTGTATTATCTGGAAGAGGTGGACAGCACCAACACCTGGGCAAAGGCAAACCTGGATAAATTCGGCCCGGTGGGGGCAGTGTATACCACCAGCCAGACGGCGGGCCGCGGGCGGCGCGGGCACACCTGGATCAATGCGTCTGGGCAGGCGCTGTATTACACGGTAGTGCTGAAAACTGAGCTGGCTCAGCCCGAAAGCCTGCCGCTGTTTGCCAGCATGGCCGTGGCGGATGCGCTGGAACAGCGGTACGGCATCCAGTGCCAGATCAAATGGCCCAACGACCTGTTGCTGAACGGTAAAAAGATCGTAGGCATTCTGTGCGAGGGGATGCCGGACCACCATGCCATTGTGTGTGGCATTGGCATCAATCTGGCCCAGCCGCAGAGCTATTTTGACGCAATGGAGTTGCCCCACGGCACCAGCCTGGCGTTGCAGGGCATTGCCGTGGATCCGGCGGCGGACGCCGCCGCACTGGCGGAGAGCATGACGAACTTTGGATTTGACCGCGCGCTGTACGGCTTTGAGCGGGAGGGCTTTTCCGCTATCCGGGATGCGTATAAGGCGCGCTGTGTAAACCTGGGGAGGCATGTGACCTTTGACGGCGGCGAAGGCACCGCCCTGGATGTGGACGAAGAGGGCCGCTTGGTGGTGCAGGGGGCTGAGGGCAGCACCCATGTGTTTACCGGCGAAGTGAGCGTGCACGGCATTTACGGTGCAGTGTGAGCTATAATCTAAGGCAACACCGCACAATTCCCGCCTTGCGGCTTAAGCACCGCTCCGGCAGCTGCGGCACGGCATCTGCGTTGCCAAAATGCTCGATAATGTCGGGTTGCGGTACCCGCATCGTGCTTCGGGGGCAAAAGCCCCTCGCACTCTGCGACCGCTGCCCCTGCTTCGGTTCGCTGCATCCGCCACTGGCGGCGCTCACCTTTGCAGCATCCAGTATTATCTGCGCTTTTGGCTTAGCATCTGCCGCACCTCGCTCGCCGTATCGGCACTTAGAATTATGCGGTATTGCCCTTATAATTTTTACTATATTTCGTACTTTTTAACGGCGTGCCCCCGGCGTGGGGGAAATTAACAGAAAGTTCACACCGTTATAATATATTTTTCTCAAGTATTGGGTATCCTATAATCACACGGAACGGAGCCGCAACCGTTGCCGTGGAACATGATTCCTCCTCACACCAAAACGATACCCCATCGCCCCCGCCTGAAGCCGCAATCAGGCGGGGGCAACTTTTGTAGTTAGAAGTTAGGAATTAGGAGTTAGGAATTTGAGGCGGGGCATAGGCTGCGGGCGGGAAATATAGAGATAAAATCATAAAGAATAAGAATGCAGAGATGTAGAGGGAAAATACATCGCTGCATTCTTTTGTTTTTTGGGGGGAGACAAAAAGGCGCGTGATAAAGTGGAACTCGTAAGGGGCGATGCTGGCATCGTCCCTTAGGTGAACCTTGCCGTATATCTCATTATGGCATATACAGCGAAGCCCCGGAACGGTCAAGACCGTTCCCTACAGCTTATTTTATATTGCGATGCAAACATACAAATGATCTGTAGGGCGGAATGCCCTCATCCCGCCGCGGAGAAGCCTTGCTGATTGCTCAAACGCGAACTTGTCGGGGCACAGCCCCTCCATTTTG
>ULQD01075232.1_pt1 | contig 39036 bp, 60 predicted proteins | sample 1954121 | NCBI WGS metagenome assembly ULQD01 (sample SAMEA4835646, study PRJEB28245) | human gut metagenome | biome: gut microbiome; material: fecal sample | place: Denmark | collected 2008 | reverse complement strand
TTTCTTCCCTTATACGTGGCCCCGGGGTTTGCACCACCGTGTATGGAAATACAGCTACTATTTTTGTATATAAAAAGAGGACCGCTTTCGCAATCCTCTCTCTTTCCAAGTATCTGTAAGCTCTCTCAAATGGCAAGTTAAGTTTACTGCAACATTACAAAGTTATTGAAGGCACTAATACCGGCAATACTTTAACATTTACATTAGCAAGTGTAAGCGGTTGGTCATCCAAATTGTATTTGGTCATAAATTTTGATTGTCGTAGCACATATAGTGTAGATTTAACAGGTATTTATCTTGTAAAATACCATGCTAATACAGCTAATATTGGAACGGTTACAATAAAAGAGATATCTGGTAAAATCCCGAACTGTGCGATTGTCAATAATCAGATTATACTTACTTATACATCAGATCAAAACATCGTGGGTTCAAATAAGATAATTTACATGGGAGCCTAATCATTTGTAAGGTATGTAAACGCTACACTTACCCATTTATCAGTAATCGAATCACTGTATAATTTCCCATCAGTGTTCATTGTAAATGTAACACCGCTGTATGTATCAAATACCATATTATTTACTGGACGTGGGAATCCGGCTGCCACATACCCTTTCTCCCATGTCCTCTGAGCATTATTAATTATCAAGGTAACTGTTTTACCATTTTTATAGCAGTAAAAACCGATTTGATTAGTGGTTATGTTTATTGTTTCAATTAAACTTAACTTGCCAGTTAATATAAAAAGAGTGGCGAACACCCCTTCTTGTTCGCCACTCTTTTCCCATGATAAACCATGAGAAGGATTCAATGGGTAATTTTAGAGTATCATACCTTCTGCTGATCCGTCAATTATAGAATGCCGCCTGGATACTGTCGTATCCTACTTTTCCATCTTTTACCAGGTTCAGCTTGTCCTGCACTGCAATGGTCTCTTTCCTTGCGTCTTTTCCATACTTACCATCTACGTTCTGGTCATGTCCTAAGATCTCATTGCAACGTGTCTGCCACCACTTAACTACCGCTCCCCTGGAGCCAACCTTGTAGCTCAGCCCGAATCTCTTCGCCTGCAGGCAGATCTGCTGTTTTACATACCGAGTATTCTTGCCATCTTTGCCATCTTCAGCCAGCTTTCTTCCCTGCTCATCCCGATAACCGTCTGCATTTGCAGCTTTCTGGAAGTTCTGAATATTAATATTACAGGTTTCTTCTCTTTGCGCCGGTACTGATACCATTTCAAAGTCCGTATAAAAGATATTGATATCACACTTGCCACTTATTCCAGGGACAGATCCTGATGATGTATACTGCCAAATATCCGCAAGGTCAATCTCCGCCGCTGACAGACTGGACGTATAGCGTGCATACCATACGTATACCTTTCCCAGTGCTTTTACGATCCGGTTCATGTCAAAATATTTATTAAGGTAATCTTTGTTGGTATAGATCACCGGGAGATAACCGGCTGCTTTGACCTTTTGCAAAAATGCAATTGCCATATCTGTAGCCAGCTGTTTTGTGACATTCACGCCTCTCTTACGCGCATAATTTACAGAGTCGTACTCAAAATCAAATGCAATAGGGCATTTGCTCCAGTACTTTTTAGCCTGAGTGATACAAAACTCTGCCTCTGCCACTGCCATTGCTGCGGTGTAGGCATATGAAAACCAGTAGAGCAGCACCTGCACAGCCAGATTAAAGCAGGCCAATGCATTGCTCACATACTTCTCGTCGACGTTATTTTTTCCGTAACCAGCCCGAATACCTATAGGCTTATATCCGGCATCACGCACTTTTTTGATATTAACATTTCCATTGTGTTTGGAAATATCCGGTCCTTTTGATAATGCCTTTTTCATTCCTCTTCCTCCTCTGATCCATTCAGCTTGCCGTCATCCAGCAGATCCTTCACTGCCTGGAACCACTTTTCTATAACGCTTTCTAAGAACTCATCAGTGACAAAATACTGCAGCCATGAAGGCAACAGTTTTCTTGCCTGACTTACTACATACTTCATCTTCTGCTTTCCGGAACCCGACTCTTTAAATGCATGTTCTGCCTTCAGAAACAGGTGATACACATCCACTCTGATCTCATCAATCGTCTTATCGCGGATGTATACCCATAAAAATGTTCCTACTACCAGTGCCGTCAGCACTGCCAAAATAATTACCATGATTGTACTTGTGCTCATTCTTTTACCTCTCTTTCCAAATCTTCAATTCTGTGATTTGCTACTTTAATTTGTTCCTGCATAACTGCCTGCGCTTCTTCTAGCTTGAATGTGCGTTCTATGACTGTGTTATGCTTATCCACCTTTTTTTCGAGCTGCTCCAACCGATATGTAGTCAATTTTGTATTGACCAGAATTCCGCAGAAGGCGCCTGCCGCACTTCCCGCGCAGCCGATCAGTGCCACAATGATTTCTGTTGCCATCTCAGTCTCCTTAATATAATGAGCCGGTCACCTCCTGAAGGAAGTAATCGGCTCTTGGCTCTTGGTTACTATGTTTTATTGTTTAAGGACCGTCTCTCACTCTCATAAGCAGCCTCCTACTCTGCGGTTGCGGTCAGATCTGCCAGTTGTGTCTCCAATGTATTGATCTGATCCCGGAGAGCCTGTCTCTCTGCATGGACAGCCTCCATATCATACTCGGTCTGCTCACCAAGGAGAGTATACTCATAGGTCTTGATAACCTTATAGTCACTGGCGGCGATTCTGGCCTTGAGGTCATCGATTTGCGCAGTCAACTGACTGATCTGCTGCTGTCGTGCCTGCTCTGCAAGCTCCTCTTCGGTCGGTTCAGGTTGCACCGGTGCAACTGGCTCAATATATACTGAGCCATCATTTGACAGCTCATACCAGCCGTCACCCGCGCGAAATAAAGTTGTGTATGCCTCATACTCGCCGTTGTCCAGCGGGTATTTACATCCCTCATCCAGGTAGAGGCGGAAGCCGTCAGTATTTACTGTGAGATTGTCTCCGGTGATCCGGATCACATGAGGACTCTCTTCTGACACAATGACCTTTGTAACGGTCTTTTTCTTTTTAAATTTTATGTAACCCATGTGGGCTCCTTTCTGGCGCTCTTGTGGCTGCGCCCGCCATCTGATCTACTACGCTAAATGGCAAGTTACAAATGAAAATAGAACAGAAAACAGGTGAATATAAAAATCAAAAATTAAATAAACCCGTAACAATATGTAGTGTTACTGTAACACCTGGTTTGTGGTTAATAATTGGATTTATTGATTGCAATATATCATCTGATATTACATATAATAATACCATTTTTGGTCAAACTGTTAGAGCATCAATGGTTGGAGGCGGTGGAAGTACTAACGTAATGCTAAGAGCAGTAGATACTATAACCAATGTTGATTTATCCACTTATGACTTTGCCAATGTATCCTCCGATACCACTTATAGAGGTGTGCTTACCGCAGTTTGCTTAAAATCTTATTTATAAATTTAATTGACCAAACATAATACTTCGACAAAAGCATCAGAAGGTATAGTTAACTGATATGATCCAGAAAATCTACCTTCTATTGACACTCCAGCATTCGAGTTTGTTACAACACCATTAATATGTATATTATCAGCACTGTCTCTGCTATATAATGCCCATGATTTAATGGCTAATGGAGTATAACCTTCTTTTTTTATTGGAAATAATAGTGAAAAATTTCCAGGGTTTACTGTAGTTTCTACGCCTAACTGTATTTTAAGTACTTCTAATCGTGGTAACTTGCCATTTAACTCAGTATATGTATCCGCTACCGCCTTGGCATCCGGCACGTAGCCGGTCACCTTGGTAGCCAACAGATCCTCCTTTGTTGTGATCATCTGAGCAAATGCCGGGGCTGTCAGATCGGCAAAAAACTTCTTGATCTTACCCATGATTACGGACAGTTTTTCTCCGGTCGCAATGTTAGAACGGCTGGATGCCTGGGTAAAAGCCACGGTCATGTTGTCAGCCACAGTAGGCGTATCTCCTTTAGGTCCCTGTTCTCCTGTATCTCCCTTTTCTCCCTTCGGGCCGGCAGTTCCGGGATCTCCCTTAGCTCCTGTATCACCCTTGATGCCTTTAAGATTACAGGCGTATACCCACTTTGCTACCGTAGCCACTCCGCCAGTTGTGCAACGATATGCATTTCCGGTATCTGTGTTAAGATACATATCTTCTGCAAGTGCATCCGATATTCCTGTGCCGCTAAATACTGTAGGTGTGGTGCTTGTCCCGGTAATCGCGGTACCTTCTGTCCAGCGTGAGCCCCGGATTCCCTGATCTCCCTGTTCTCCCTGCGGTCCGGGAATTCCCTGACCTCCTTGTGGACCTTTAAAATTACCAATTAATACCTTTGCCATAATCCATCCTCCTATGCATCCGGTGTTATATAATAGATATTTCCATTGTCATCCGTAGAAAATTGTGGTGCATCTGCTCCATCCGCGTAATACGCCCACAGGTTCCCCTCCGCATCCCCAGAAAGAGTAAACAAACCGTTTATAGGCACGGTTACCCCACTGTCTCCGCGCTCTCCCTTTTCTCCTGTATCCCCCTTTTCGCCTTTTTCCCCTTTTTCGCCTTTTTCCCCTTTCGGACCCTGAATGCCTTGAGGACCGTTAAATTGACCGGTCTCCAGTTTTTGTGTAACATCTTCCACCAAATCCTCTGCGTGTTTGCTGGTGGTCTGCGCAGATTCCGCAGACTTTGCTGCTGCCGTTTCGGATCCTGCTGCCGCCGTCGCACTTGCACTGGCATTATCGGCGGATATCTCTGCCTGCTCCGCAGACACCCTGGCGGATTCCGCGGACTTTGCTGTTGCCGTCTCGGATCCTGCTGCCGCCGTCGCTGACTTTGCCGCTGCGGTCGCGGAGGCGCTTGCATTCTCGGCTTGCACAGTGATGTCCGCCAGATAATTTGGTTGCAACTTATCTGCGGTGATACTGCCATTTTTGATGTCTGCCTTTACCTTGCCATCGTCTCCTACTGTCCAGTAAATCGTGCCCGAATCGAGAAATTCAAACTGTGTGATTAGCGCTGAGAGATCCACGGACTTCTGCGTGCCATCATCCAGCGTGATGATCAGCTGCTGTGCATCCGGATCATAGTCAAAATTGACCGCCAGTTTTTCCAGCATGGTATCGATGACCTGCTGTGCGCCGGAGACCGCCGTGATTGTAAACTTACCAGTAGTCTCATCATAATCAATCTTATTGATGCAGGACTGCGCATCGACCTTGTCAAACTTGGTGAGTTCATGCGTGATCACACGGTCATCAATGGTGCTTACACCCTGACTCAGCTTATCCAGATTACGCTTATTCAGCGGTGTGTTGATTGACGGCTTATTTTCCCAAACGGTAGGTTCATACGCTTTCTGCATTCTGCTCTTCCCCTTTCTCTTCTTTCTGTTTTTTCTCCAGTGCGTCTCTGACCGCAATTTCCATTAATAATTCTTCCTCTGCACGCCGCTCCTGCTTTATCAGGATATCCTGCAAAGCCATACGCTTGACTTCCTCCGGCAACCCGGAACTATCCACAAAGTTTGTAATTGCCTGACTAAATTCCCTGATTTCTAAATTGCTCATTCTTAATCCTCCGGTCCCAAATAAGTAATAACAGTCCCACTAATGGATTTTGTTCTCCACGCAACTACCGTACCTTTATAATTCATATAGCCCGACACACCGATAGCTCTTACGCTGACCAGATCAACGCTTGATAGCTTATTTACGATAGTCGCAGCGCTGATTCTGTCCGCTTTAATCACACCGGAGGATGTCCAGTTGGCTACTTCCATGTAATTAGCCTTTACGGTTCCGGCACTGATATAGTTGGCTTCTACCGTTCCCAAACGGGCGCTTACACCATTCAGATCAGAGACTGTCACATGATCTGCTTCCAGGCTCCCCACGCGGCCACTGACGGCGTTCAGAGAGTCAATGGTTGCCTTGGTGGCAATCAGGTTGTTCAGTTCCAGTTTTGCCACATTCAACGTCTCTATGGTGGCATATTTGCTGACCAGTTCATCCGCATTTACCACACCGACCAGGTCTATCCGTTCTGCCTTGATCTTGATGCTTTCCGCAGTCTGATTGATCTCTGAAACGATATTGTCCTTGGATACCTTGGTAAGGATCTGCTGTGCATTGATGCTGATCTGCGTGGACAGATTCTGGTTGATATCTTTCATTTCCAGACGAGTTTCATCCACCGTCCTGGTAAGCACATTTGTTTTTCCCTTTAACTGGATAATCTGCTTCTGCAGTCCATTAACCTGTCCGGTCCTGTACTCCTCACCCTCCGCTGTATAACTGTCCCGGAGTGCCTGGATGCCTTTCAGGGTTCGCTGCAGGATGTAAGTGTACACATCTTCACGGGTCGTATGTAACAAAATGCCATCCCCCACCTCCAGGCAGGGATTGCCGCGGGCTTCCACCTGTGCCGGACGGTACCATACGACACCGATCACGCTGAGGACATTGTCTGCGATAGTCTGCAGTTCTGCCGCAGACTTGCCATACACCAAAAAGTTATCCTCTATGATGTAACAGTTATTACCGGTACCGGAGATAGCACCGATGTCGTTCTCTTCCTGCCGGATCTGCAGCTTATCAATATGCTGACAGATAAAGTCCTCATACTGACAGGATAGATACATGCTCTTGGATACTTCCGATGTTCCCATCGGATCTGCAGGATAAAGGTCATCTGACGGATACAGATCATCCGCCGGATACAGCCCCTCTATCATCTGCTCCAGCACCACATATCGCAACTTGCCTGCTCGGGTAATGTGTCCAAAGCAGCCATTGATCTCGCAGATGGCTTCTATAACCGTCTTTCCTGGGAGTTCTCCGGGATCTATGGTTTTTTCTACCACCATATCATCGTTAACCAACGTAATTTCTTCCTGCTCCACGCCGACATATGTGCAAAAGTTATCCCGGAACTGCCGAAGAGTTATCGGAAATGTCAGGCTGTTATACCACGCAGCCACATCTGTATTCAGGATGTCGTACATAGCATCGTATGCTACGATATCCCGATATCTTCTATCTGCCGTAGGTACATCAGAATCCACTTTATAAACTCCCATCATAAAAGGAGCCTCATCGGCTCCTTCCAATGTTACTGATACTGATATCTTTTTCCCTGCAAGAGGTACTACCCGTTCCCTGACCCTCAATTTGAAAGTACTCGCCTCACATCTGCCAAAACTTATTTCACTCTCTGAGCATAGTCTCTCTGTGAGTTCTGCGCTTTCACCTTTCCAGTCCTCCTCATTCAGCACACTTCCATCACTACATTCAATCTGCATTTTTTTGGAAACAGATGTGTCATTATAAATATCTTTATATTTGTAATCTACCATGTCTCCTCCTTAATACTCTATGAATGCAACACGCAGAGGTTTATACTCAAGCTCCATGCCGTTCCACGACTTCGTTTCTACTGTATAATTCGGCACATACATTTCTCCCGTCTTATATTCTCCGGTGTTCACATCAAAGTATGTGACTAATGCTTTCCTTTCCTTCACATTTATGTATGCAGTTTCCAAAGCCTGCAGAAAATCTGTCATTTCTGCAGACTCCATAGGAATTGTATTGAACTCTATTTTGGTTGTATAATGGTCTGCGACCTCACGGTATAACTTATTCAATCCATTTCTGTCAGAATCCAAGTCTGCTCTCTGTTCTGGGCTTACCTTATAATTTTCGATATCCACATATTTCGAAATATCTGTATCTCCTACTTTTAACAGCCACCCTTGAAATGCCATTCTGTTGCCTCCTTATACATCCAGCAACAGGTAATTTCCGGTTGCCTTAAAATACTCCCTGTTTACCTTTTTCAATAATTCCGCAAATTTCACGCCATTTATTTCTATCGTATTTCCAGAAGCTATGATTCTGATGATGGTCTCCAAAAGTGTAATGATCTTATCCAGCTTTTCCGCGGAAATGGTTCCTCCAGATCCTGCCGCAGCCTGCGCTGCACTCAGTGCCATTTTCTGTAACTTATCTTCCGGTGATACAATTTCTCCCTGATGCCTATTATCACCGATCATGGCAAGCTGTGGCGTATTAGCCTTGACATATCCACCGTTCCACAATTTAGGTATCTGCGGTGGATCACTCGGCATTTCGAAGCCCCAGTCTTTTCCAACCAGATCTCCTGCCTTCTTTGCGACGCTTCCGATGCCATTTACCACATTGCGTAGTGTAGAATATATCAGTGAAATCATTGCATTCACACCGTCAATAATAAGATTACATACTCCCTTGATAGATCCCCAAATTGCTTGCCAGATTCCATCCGTAATTTTTTGTAAGCCTTCCCATGCCTTTTTCCAGTTGCCTGTAAACACTCCGGTGAGGAAGTCCAACAGTCCTCCCAGTATTTTCATGGCTCCAGATATAATGTCTGACACGGTTGCGAATACGGTACTCATGATGTTTATCACAATGTCTGCCACCTGCTTGATTGTCGGTGCCAGATACCCAATAATTGGTTTGATTACGGTACTCCACGCGGCTGCAAGGAAATCGCCTACTGAGCTGATCAGATTAAGAATGTTATCCCATAGTGGTCTTAGATTTTCTTCCCATAATTCCTGTAACGCTTCCTTTGCATGATTCAGTACCGGCATTGCAATATCATTCCACAGTTCTAAAACCGTCTTCTTGATATCATTCCAGGCATCTACAATGTTTCCAAAGGTACTGCTTCCCTGAGACTCCCACCAGTCTGTAAGAGAGCTACCAAGTTCTTCAACAATTTTTCCTGCCAGTGATGCACATTCTCCACCGAATTCAAACAGATCTGTGAGTGTACCTTCTATCAGCTCCTGATTGTCTTTCATCCACTGGGATGTGTGTTCTGTGGAAATTTCAAACCCTTCCGCGAAGATTGTTCCCAGTGACATTCCAAATCCAGTACATCCAGTCAGAATATCATTGATTCCGTTTGCAATATCAGGTCCTGCTTTATCCAGTGCCCCGAGCAGATTATTGTATATCTGCTCATTGATATCCGTAAGATTTGTAAATCCGTTCGCAATAGACTGGCTTACATCACTGCTCCAGGATTCTATCTTTTTCCTGTTGCGCTCCAGATAGCTTGCAATTCCATCCAGCCCTAGGTCTACCGCCTTGGCTGTAACAGCAATCTTATTCCCGATTCTGTTTCCGAGATATCCTCCCAGCGGATCCATGATTGTCTCAATGTTTCTGACTGTAGTTTTGGCCAATGGATCCATCTGAGCCATGATTCTTGAAAAATTATCCTTCAGATTTCCGAAATCAATCTTTTTCAGACCATTGTTGAACTGATCTGCAAAATTTTTGACACCGGGAATCTTGAATGCATCTGAGAGTTTTTTCGAAATTTTATCCACACTGGCTTCAACTTCCTGCGTGGAAGTCTGCAAACCAGCAATATCTATTCCTGAAGATCCTCCGGATGCCGAAGAGGAATCTGTCTTCTGGGAGAGCAAATCCAATTCATCAGTTGGAAGTAATCCACCTAACTTTTTAGCTGCTTTTCCCGCGGCATTAATATTATCACTGATTCCGGCAGACGCAACCTCTGCAGCCGCCATGCCTGTGGCTACATCATTACCCTTCTTCCCGGCAAATTTATCCGTAAATGCTTTAAATACATTCGCCAGCTGTACCAGTTTTCCCATCAGGGTATTGATCACCTTGATTGCCGGTGTCAAGACGTTGATCAATCCCTGACCGATTGCCGCCATAAAAGACTCAGTCTGCAGCTTCAGGATTCTGACCTGATTGGCCCAGCCATCAGAAGTCCGCATAAAGTCCCCGGATGCCGTCGCCAGTTTACTCTGAACAAAGGAATACCGTAGGGCTACCTTTTCTGCCTCCGACATAGCCGCAGTGGTCTTCCCGTAGCCGTTGACCATAGCATAGGCATCCAGTGCCGTCTGTGTCATGACGACACCAAGATCTTTCAGACTCTCTGTTTCTCCAGTGAATACCGATTTCAGCTTTGTATATGCTTCGTCCTGAGATATGTTATAAAAGGATGCCACATCTCCCGCCAGTCCTGTCAGAGTGGTAGACATATCGTATGCCTGCTTCTCGCTGAATCCGAAAGCCTTGGCCATTGCACCGAAGGTTCCTGTGTACCTCTTGGCCATCGTCTCGGACAGTCCAAATGCAGTTGCGGCATTATGCGCAAATTTATCTACCTGCTTTGACATTGCCGGGAATGTTACGTCCACAACATTTTGCACTTCACTCAGATCTGATCCCAGTTCGATACACTTCTCACTGAAATCTACGAGCTTTTTTACAGCAAAAGCGGCAGCCAGTTTCTTACCTACTTTCGTAGCCAGGCTCTGGATGCCGCTCATCTGCTTATTAAAGTCCTTTTTATTTACGACCAGATCTAATCCGATCTGTCCAACGCTTGTAGGTTCACTCATAACCAGCCTGCCTTCTAAGACAGGCACATCGGCACAGCGTCTTATAACTTCAACTCAAAAATCTTTTTACAGTCCTTATTTTTACAGCGGAAATAAATTCCTCTGCAATGTGCATCTTCCGTCTGCATTGCATTCACCGGATGCCCACAGTAAGGACACACTACTTTTTTCTTATCTACTTTTTCAATGTATATCGCCCCCTGCCAGAGAAATGAACGCATTCTTCAGTTGATCAAGTACTGCTGCCATATTATCAGGCGCTACCTTTTTTGCTCTGTTTGCACGCCATTCATTTCTGATTCTGTGCTGTTCTGGAGTAAAATGGTCTAAGATATCCTTATCCTCCTCGGCCCTGATTGCTACGATCCGTCCCAGCGGTGTCTCCGGTCCGATTCCGATAAGAAGATCCCTAAACTCATCCCACTTCATGGTATCAATTTCTTTCGACAGCCGTATCCCGTACTGAGCCTGGAAGGATGATACGATCAGACTGTAATCTCCGATCAGATCATAGTACGGGTCACTGCTCTCCCGGCTCTTCATCTCCCGTGATCAGGTCTACTGCTGCCATGATGATCGTCTGTAAATCCTTAAACTGGAGATTCAGTTTATCGATCTTTTTCCGATCCTTCTCATTGAAAATCAGTTCATATACCGCCAACACTTCTTTAGCTGATGTACCCTTCGAAAAAAGGCCCATGATCTTCAGTACAGTGGCTGCATCGGAATTGACTTCTATGGTGACATCCTTCACCTTCAATACCGGATTCTCATCAAAATTCAGTTTTTCTGTAATATCTACAATTTTCTTTGCCATAATAGCCTCCTGTTTTTATGCTGCTGTAGAAATCTCCGGTTTGCCGTTGCTCATAATATCAAACTCCAGAGGAGCCACGGCTGTAGAGTCTCCAGCGCCGATATTTTTCACGTTAATAACTGCCCCGTTAAATTTAACCACCGTTCCATCCGGGAATGTCCACTGGACATTTTTCTCTGCGGAGCGGCCGTTTACCCATGCAAGAGACGCTACAGCATCGTTACCGGCATCTCCGACGTTCCTTTTTGCAGTCACGGAAATCGTGACACCTTTACTGGTAAGCAGACGTCTTACCCATCCTTCTTCCGTAAAAGGATGCCATTCCTCTACTCCATTGTCGAAGGATACGCTGAATGTCTCACAGTCCGCAATATTAACCATATTTTTTTCAGCTCCGCTTTCCGCAGCATCAACCTGAAACTGGTTTTCATAACAGGGATATACTCCTGTAATAGGTGTGCTCATTCTTTTTCACCTTTTCCTTTCTCATAAATAACAGCCATCTCTATGACCCATTCGCAGATACCGGCATCATCTTTTCCGACATCCTGCGGTTCATAAAGAGGCTGTATAAATTTTATCAACTGATTGTTGACCGTTACATTTCTTGCAGCCTTCACCGCATCAAATGCTGTCATGGCTGTCTTTTCTGACTCTCTCGGCGAATTATTCCAGTGAATCAACAGGGTGACATATTTTGTCCCGTAAGATACAAGTTGTGGTCCTCCTAATGCTGTCTTATACTCCTGCTGATGTTTGCTGTTATAAACACCGATGGACTTCTCCTGCTTGTCCGGCAGGCTTCCCATATATACATGGTCTGCCAGTTCAATGGATTCCACATAATCCCGCACATCCGATAACATCATAATCCGGCAATCCTCCTGTATATTTGTTTGTATGCCTTTTGGCAGTACTCTGATTTCTTCCCAGAGATCCAGTCCTCATACCATTCGCCTCTTGCATTCGGATTCTCCGTCTTCTGGAAATGATATTCCGGGTGAAAATAAAGCCGTCTTGCATAGGGTGTGCTAGATATGATACTGACTTTTCCCTGGCTGCTCTCCGAATAATCGACAAAAGTGCTCTCGTTTTGCAGATTGCCGGTATCCCTTGGGAACACCTGTGCCTGCACCACATTGGTATGTAATGCCTCAGCGGTCTGCTCTAAAGCCATCACCTGTGCTCTCGTCAATTGTTGGATCTTCGGAAAATTCAGCTTTACTGTGGAGTTTACACTGATCATACCAGCAGCACCTCCGTATAGTTGACTGTTCCGTCCGGGTTTCTCGCCTTACGCCCTTCCAGAATCCTGCGCTTACCCCCAAATATCACAGCACTTCCTCCGGATATAGCCGGAAGCTCCGGGCAAATATCTCCTGGAAACAATGCTGTTCCTGTAATCTCTATCAGTTTCTTCTCGGCTGTCAGCACAGTCTTGGCTTTGTCCTGATAGTTACATTTTCCGGAATATTCCACCGGCTTCAATGGCTCCCCGTATTTGTTCAGTCCTTCCTGATCTATCGCAACAGAGATATCTGTCTTGCATAATCTTTTGGGCACCAGACACGGATATTTCATGGAATCACCTCGCAATTCTGCAACACAGACCCGTCTGCATCAGCAACGAATAGACATCCCGCTTCATGGCAATACCTTTTTCCATAAAAACATTCCAGGAACTTCCGAACTGTGCGGATACTCCATTTATGCTATAGCTGGATAAAATCGTATTGATTTCATCTGCATTCTCATACTCGAAATCTGCCTGCATGCAGACAACCTCTTTGATGGTCTCCTGTTGAAAAGCTGTCATATGGTCGAATCCTGCTGCCACAATCCGGTTAAATGTCAGACTGTCAATATGCCGGGAGGCCTGACGAAGTGCTCTTTCAAGCTCTCCGTCAGGAATCACGTTGCCATTATAACTATCTTTATATTCTTCTTTTCTTACATAAGGTTTGTAGGACATAGGTCCTCCTTACTCCCCGGTGTACTCCGTGGTATCTACATCTACATAGACGCTGTCCACTTTGCCGTCACGACCATTCGGGAATACAAAGGTGTCAGACAGAGATCTGTTCTGGTACAGGTATCCGTCTCCTTCGGTATGTGTTCCGGGATTGAAATAATAGATAGACGCGATCTTAGGAACCGTCTTACAGGTCTGTCCGCATGCCACCAGTACATTGATCTTATGAGCTCCGGTTACAGCAGCAACGTGGTTACTGGTGTCCTCGGCCACCTTTTTCAACGGAGCAAATCCACCCTCAGCAGGCTCCCAGTCGAAAGCATCATAGAAACGCTCATCGTCGATAACTTCCATGATGGGTACACCATCGATTTCCGTTACTCTTGTCTCGATGCCGATACCACCCTCAGCAATCTGTGTAAGTTCAATTTTACGGGTAAACTCAGTGGACTGCTCCAGTGCATCCATAATAGGACTGACCACATACATAAGCAGGCTGCCATTTGCCTTATACCGTCTCAACTTTCCTTTTGCAAGGATGTCCTTCAGCATTCCGAATACCTTTGCCTTGGTATAAGCAGAAATAGCGGTCTGGCTGTGATATCCCTCTGTCTTCTGTGCCACCTGTGCCACACGGGAGAAGAACAGGGCATCTGTCTCAGGCACTACCTGAGTCTGTTCGAAGGTTCTGGAGATATTCTGCATGGATGCAGTTGCGTTGGTCTCATCCACATCTGCCTTGTCTACCAGGAACTGAACGTCTCTGTCATGGGTTACTGTAAATGGAACATCTGTCTGATCGAAGGATCCCATGTTCCAACCACCGGTTCTCTTGTGATTCTTATAACCAGTGGTGCTCGTCTGTGTAAAGTGGAATGTCTTCGCATCCAGCCATCTTACATTAGATGTAATGAAGGGAGATGTTAACGCTCCCTGTATCAGAATCTGCAGGAGTTCAGGACTCCACTGCTGTGCATAGTTTAAATTAGGCATATCTCATACCTTCCTTTCCTTAGTTCCACCGATTCCATCTTTTGGTCGGTGTCTGTTGCTGTTGTACGGTTGCCTGTTGTGTATGCTGCGAAGGATCTCCGCCTGTCCCTACATGAAGGAAACCTGTAGTATCTGTCTCCTGCGGCTTTAATGCAGGAATATCCTCTAGCACCTTATTCAGGGCTTCCGTAAGTTTCTCATTGCTGATCTTTCCATCCTGTCCTACTGTCTGGCTGAAATCTGCCATCTTCAGTACATAGGGAATGGATGTTACGCTGATTCCCAGTCCGACTGCTGTCATCGTCGCTGCCTGCTGGATCTGTGCCTGTCTTGCCTCAGCTGCTGCGGTTGCAGCCTGCTGTTGCAATGCTTCCACATTCGGCTGATTTGCCGCCTTCTGTTCCTTGAAGGTTGCTATAGCCTGTTCCACCTCCTGTTGGGAAAGTCCCTGCTGCTTGAAATAGGCTTTCAATGCCGTATCCTCTTTTGCCGCAAGCGTTCCATCCAACATCTGCTGGATTTTCCCATAGTCAATCTGCGGTGTTGCATTCTGCTGTGACTGCTGATCAGTCTGTTCTCCTGCCGGTGCTCCGCCCTGGCTTCCATCGGGGTCTAAGAATCTTCTTACTGTCTTGTAAAACATAACGTGCTCCTTTCCATTTTGAGGGTGTCACCCTTACTGCGATCCATTGTCTTCGGTGTCTCCGGTCACGCTGCAGTTTATTGCCTTGCTCGTGTTTGGGCATAAAAAAACACGCCATGAAGCGTGTTGATTCCAGATTATTTGTTGCACCGGTGCAATTTTCTTTTTTCGAGATAAAAATACCACCAATCTACTGACCGGTGGCTTCATGTTCTTTTACCATTCTTCGCAAACGTTCTTTATAATCCTCATAGCTTTTATCTTTTCCGATGATGTATGCGGCATCTCCCATTTTTTCGGAGAAGGATAATACTTTCCTGCGCAACTCCTGCAGTTCCTCATCGTTTTTCATTTTTTCAACAAATTCTTTTTTGAACATAATTACCTCTTTAGCACTTTCATAAATGCTTCATATAGCTCTGGCAATTCACTTTTTATGAATTCTACAGTTATATCATCCGACTGATACAATGCAGCATATATATCCGCAAATATCTCCGACTCCGCATATCCGGGTTTACCTATGTATTGTGATTCATGTCTGTATACTCCTGTAATCACATTGTCTGTTATGCATGACATTATATCACTGATGAAGTAATTGTACTCTAAATCACCATTTACAGCAAGTCTCCGTTGATACTTCTCCTTTTTTTGCAATATTTTGTTTTCTGTATTTTTTATTGCCTCTGCGAATTCAGCATACATGGGACTGCCATACTCATTATGATCAATTCTATGGGCTATTTCATGCGCCAGCACATGCTTGTAGTTCTCCTCTTCATACTGCGGATGTCTCGGATTGATAATTATCAAATCATTATCAAGATCATACGAAAATGCATATTCTGACAGTTCATCTATCTTGATGCACTCATCTCTTGTGTACTGATCCATTAAATCGATCATAATCTGCGGAGTATCCGATCTCGGCACTTTCACCTCATCAGGAACTTTATACCGGTCTTCCGTTTCCTGACTCCATTCTTTTTCCTTCGCACGGTACTTGCTTTTATTCTCCGGATCCAGTGAAAATGATGCTAATCTATGGAATTTTTTCTCTTGTCTCTCTGCATATTGCTGTCTTGCTTCTTTCCTGTTCTGTTCTTCGATATCTTCTATGTCTTTTTTACTGTATTCATTATCCAAATCCTCCAGTTCTGGAAAATAGGTAGTGTGGCTGTCTCTGCATCTAGGGTGGTATAGTCCTGCTGCTATTGCCGCGCTCATCAGGGGATATGGTCCATCCTTGGCGCTTCCGCCGCTCCATACATCATCGATCAGTATCTTACCAACAAACGGTAAACACTTGGGGCAGGGATTTCCACGCTTATTCATGATCACCGTGGATATCCCCCATTCCTGCCTTTTCTGCCCTTCCCCCTGCAGGTATGCACGCTTACTGGCTGTCCGTATTGCCATGTCCGCATAGTCTGCCAATGTGTGTCTGGATCCATTGGCATATTCTACACAGTTAAGACCAGCGGCAATGAAATCCTTTGTAGCCATGTCTACCGCCTTCTCGTAGGTTCCGGCTCCGCTGTTGGCATATATCTGAGCATTAAAAATAATCTTGCGATATTGGTCATTTGCCATGCGCAGGACGGCTGTCTCAGCCTTTTCCAGGTCTGATGTCGTCGCCCGGATCAGTGCCTCCAGCTTCCTCTGGTTCAACCGGAAGAATGCCGCCGATGCTCCGGGGCTCACCTTTCTTGCCGGGAAACCTTTCTTTATAGCCTCCAGTATGGCTATCTCCTGCTCCATATCTCCTTCATCCCTGGCAGTACTGATCAGTGCTTCGATTCGGTTATTGATATCCTTGAATTTCGCACCGAACCGCTCCTGATTCTCTTTTCTGTACTTTTCCAACGACCGGAGTTGTTCTGCCTGCCACATGGACCACTGCTTGTCCTCATCGATTTCCTCAATCTTATGTCTTCGCATATTCCGGATCATAGAAGCAATGAGTTCATTCTCAATAGCTTCGAATGCTGCTCCGATGTCATATTCTGAATTTATCTTAGGCATCTAATCACCTGCCGTTTGCATATACCTTGAATCCCTGGCTTTTAAACTGTCTGGTCAATGTCTTGATCTGCGTGACGCTGGTACAATGATCACATCGGAGTTCCGCATAATTACCTTTTTCCACTGCATAGATTCCTTTCGGGACCTGCTCACTGGCCACCTTCAGGAGCCCCTGGTATTCCTCCCGGTTCATCCGGTATGTTTTTTTCGCTACTTTTACTTCCATCACTGCCTCCTGTAAATCCGTTTATCCTGAATTCTCCTGCATCCGTCCTGATTTCCGGCTCCGGAATACTCTGAATACCCTGCTCTGCCTTGAGCCTTGCGATCTCTTCCTGTTTGCAATCATCATCCAGACTGTCACCATACAATTCCTCCACACAGCGCTCAATGCTCATGATTCCGCTCTGCTTTGCCTTACCAACTGTTTCCACCTGAGATTCAAATGAAGGATTGGCATATTCTCCAAATGGGAGATTTACCTCTACACTTTCCACTGCCTCATTCTTCATCAGGTGATATGCGTTGATACACATGGATACTACCTGTGGCAATACTGTCTGAAGAGTTTCCACGATAATATTTCTTGTGTACAGCGTTGTTTTTTCCTTTTCACGCTGCGCTTCTGCATTATCCAGTTTTTTTACATCAATCCCCAGTGTAGAAGGACTGATGATCCCCTGCAGGCAAAGGTCCAGTGCCGTACAGTAGGAAGCCTGATAGCTGTCATGAGGAATGCTCGGCTGGTCTGTACTGATTACGTTTTTCTGCCCTTCGCGCTGGTCTCCTTCTGCTGCAAAATATCTGTTATCGAACGGATTCGGTGTTATCGCAGCTCCTGTTTCCGGATCCCTCGGAACCAGACAGTCCGGAATATATGTTTTGGCTCTTCCTGCTCTCAGTGCATCCATCCACTGGCTCCATACTTCATCCAGCGCATCATAGCTGTCCACCTTTCCGTCAAAGATGCTTCCGCCACGTCCTTCATATTTTGTCGACTTATAGAACATCATAGGCACCGCCAGCATAACGCTTTTATCGAATGTCACGTCTTCCAGTGAATCGGTTATCTGTAATGTAGTCAGCGGAACCTGTCTGTTATCCAGATAAAGTTCGTTCTTTACATACCCATATCCATATATCTCATTGAGCACATATGTCTTGCCTCCTCCGCTGTATGGTGTCTTAAATATTACTTCCCTGACCTTGTCCTTTTTCCGGATGATTTCGACACGATCCCCGGCATACCATTCTAAAATAGGATACTTACTGAGCTCTGTATCAATGGACACTTTAAAAGCCCCGTCTCCGATATACAGCGTCTCTTTGATTGCATCCTCTATCTTATCGGCAAAGTTATTATTCTCAGGCTTTGCAATGTCTTTCCATATCTGTTTCTGCTTTTGATTCTCTGAGGAAAATTCAAATTCCCCCATATCCGGAAGGACTACTGCTGCCAGAGTTCTCACCGTAAGCGCCGGAACACCTGTGTGGATCTTGCGCATTTCCATCCCCGGTGTACTCTTGCTGGACCAGAATTTATATTTATCTGCATATTCCGCATTCTGCTCATAGAACTGCTCCAGTTCGTTGCTGTCACCACGATACCAGATGCGGTTTCGGATCGCATTCCCCTCGAAGTCCATCATCTCATTGATATTGAACACATAGGGATTCGCCGGAGAAACATTCAGCCAGCTCCGTATACCTCTTTTGATATTCTCATTTATCTTTTCCATCAGGTTCACCTCTGTTTATCCTCCTCGAATCCAATCATATTCCGGTATGGAATCCATCCGTACTGGTTTGCATTGATCGTATGGTCGTTCTTATCCTCCGGTACCGGAACATCCTCTTCCTCGTCCCATGAATAGCGTTCCAATTCTGAGATATGGTTTGTACAATCCTCAACTACCAGATAGCAGTCCTGCTGGATCCATCCCAGTTGTAAATTGATACGGTCCAGTATTGTTACCTTCTTGTAGGACTCAATGAAATTATAAAGGCACCCATGCAGGCGCTTATACTTTCGAAGTTCTGTTATTGTCGCCGCATCTGCGCAGTCAATAAAAGACTCTTTTGCAAATCCCCATTCCGATCTGCATCTATCCAGAAAAGCTATAAACTTTACCGCTGTGTCAGAAGGAGCCAGCGGCACACTGAGATCCGCATTGCTATATACCTTCTCAGCTAGTGTGATCAGCTTGCGGTCATCCGTAATGCCCTGGAAGATCATTGCAATAGTATCCGGAGATTTTGAGGAATATGATGTATCCAGTCCTGCTGTAAACTTCCTGAAACGGATATTCCCATCCGCAATCTGTTTCTTCACCCACGCAGCAGTAACAACATGTTTCTTTCTGACAAAGTTGGAGAATACCAACCCTGTCGCTTTTCCGCGGAGACCTTGAATCTTGTTTTTCCAAATTTTGGTACCCTTAGGTGTGTTTTGCAGGATCATCTGCAGCTTATCCGGTGGAAGGCCTGCATTGTCTTTAAAAGAAAAGAACCAGTGGATCCATCCGTCCTTTGGCTCTTCTTTCAGTTCCTCTATGATTTCCTGCGGTGTCTCATCCTTCCATTCCGGAAGAGGACGCGCACAGTTGATATATTCTTTATACACCGGCAGTCCCGGATCATCCGGGTTCAGTGTTGCCATCAGATAATCACATCTCATGGATGCTTCTCTAACAAAATCTATGTCTGCGGTATTTACTTCATCTATGTACAGACAGCCATATTGTCCACCCAGGGCCTTCTTCCACTTTTTCTTGTTACCGTAGCCCAGCACATAAATTACTTTATCCCCCTTGCCAGTATGCAGAATCAGATGCGGAATCTTATCGTCTTTGGTTCCGCTGCCGTTATACTCCACCAGGATCCCGAAATCATCCAATATACCAAGATCCTTGTTGATGATGTTCTTCTCAGCAGTTCCAGTGTCATCCGCTGCAATGATATGCAGCTTCTTGGGGCTTTCCGCCACCTTAAGCATAAACTTGAAGATTCCTACCGTTGTTTTACCTGCCGCCGTGGTTCCTTCCAGGAATTCCACCGGAGCATCGCATTTCAGGAATGCTTTGTATTTCTCTGACAGCAGGAGCTTACTTGCGCTCATTACCCATCACCACGCATCTGTCTAATCAGGTCATCCAGTTTACTCTGTTCGGACTTGAGTTCTCCGGAGATCTGGACATCCTGTTTATCTCTCCATTTATCCGGTTTCCGGTTCTTCAACCAGAATATCTGGGCCGTGGTATCCGGCTCTACTTCTTTTACTTTTCGTTCCACAAGCATTTCTTTTGTTTTAGGGAACTTCTCTCTTACAAGCATCAGCTCATCATCTGTTGCCTCCGGATGCTCCAGTTTGTAGCGATTCATATATTCAAATAGCTTTTGACTATATTCTTCCTGCTCCATCGGAACGCTTACATATTTATCTTCTGTATACCGATATCCCAGTGCCCTTTTTAAGAGCGCATTTTCCACTTGCAGGTCCACAACTTCCTTTCCCTTTTTTAGGGTGTCCGAAATGTCCGGATACAATTTTTTCCATTCATTTAATGTAGACCTGGAGATTCCCATATTACCAGCGATCTGCTCTTCTGTTAGTCCATCTCTTGTCCATCCTTCCAGCTTTAGTAAGCCTTCCGGTGTCAGCCAATATTTGTATTTGCCTTTTGCCATCTGCTCACCATCTCTCTAAAGTTGCACCGGTGCAACTCCACGAAAAAAGGCAACGCAGCTATCTGCATTGCCCTGTCACTAATTTATCACGATACTATATTATCACATTTGACATGCGAAATCATGCCATCTTTTACTTTAACTCCCCAATATACCTTCCAATCTGTTCTATGGTCTTAAAAACTATCCTCTTCATTTGTCTCTCACTGTACGAGGCACCACCGATTTTTAGGTAGGGAATCGGTGCTCTGAGACCTTTACTCCAGTACCTGATCCGGATTACCTTCTGTTCTTCTGGTCGAAGAGAATTATATACAAATTCCACTGCCTCAATCTCTTTCTTGATCCGTTCATGGTATACGGATGTCATCTTCAGGGCTTTTGCCTCTGTGACAGACTGTGCCTTGTCTCTTTCCTTGGCAGGATCCGACGGACGACTGCTGCCTCCCGCCGGTGATGCCATAATGTCCGATATGTACTCCTCATATTCTTTCTTGCGTTGGGGATACCGTAATAATATAGTTTCGATAATCCTCCAGCTTGCTCTGTTAATTCTTTGCATCGATGCTTTCTCCTTTCTGTTGCACCGGTGCAATTCCGGTGCGGTTGCTATGCTACTCTGTTGTATTTGTGCTGCATCTCCTCGATGTCATCAATCAGATAATACTGGACTGTCATGTCAGGTTTTGCATGTCCCAACAATTTGCTCACCAGCAATACATCTCCCGTCTTGCGATACAGTACACTTGCAAACGTCTTACGATACACATGCACGGTTGCTGTTATCCTAGTTACTCCGCCACGGACAGCCATTTCTTTAGCCAGCTTTTCGATGCCATACTCTTTCATTCTGTTATGCGGTGCCCGATCTGCCAAAAACAGCGGATCTGTCCCAGGCCTGTCCCCAATGTAATTACGTAGAGCCATCACCGCTACTGGCGTAAGCATTCCGGTGCGGTAGGTATCTGTCTTCTCGGCATAGATTGATACCTGCTTATTTGTCAGATCAATATCTGCCACGTTTAGGTAAGAGATTTCTCCAACTCTCATGCCGGTACAGATCATCAATTCAAACAATGCCTTTTCCTTTGGCGTTTGTAACGCATAACGGATAGTTTCAACCTCTTCATCCGTCAGGCGCACCTTCTTTTTCTTAATCTGCTTAACCTTATCTACTGCATCAACAATATTATCCTGGATATGTCGCTTCTTAAATGCCCAGGAAAAGAATGTGCATAAGTACCTGTATATTGTGGATTTATAATTGTGGCTGATGTGATCACGATAGGATCTAATAGCAAGGTAATCTGTAATATCCTGCGCTGTCACATATTTATAATTCTTATTCACAAAGTCAAAGAATTTCTTTATGATTCCAATATAACTCCTGATAGTTCCAGCATGGAGTCCTGCTGCCACGCTGTCCACACAATACCTCTGCATCAACCACTCATTGTCATGCTCCATAGTCATAGGCAGCTGCTTGATCTCTGCCAACTCGAAATCCTGCATTTTAACATAAAGAGTGATTTTCATGCGGTCAATCTGTTCCTTGCTTAAAAAATCGTTCAATTCATAGGCAACTTCGTTGATCAGGTCGTTTTTCGTCATAAGCGCACCTCTTTCATGTTGCCTAAGGTATCACATTATGATATGATGTCCTTAAGCAGTGAGCGGTAGATGCTATCTTTGGTCGGATGGTCTACCGCTGTTTTTATGTAACGATTGCAGTCCTTCTGCAGCTGGAATTTCAAATTGTGTATTATGATACTTATTACACTTTTAACATTTTTTCTTTTTCTATCACTCCTTTCACTGTCCGGGACCTTCCGGGAATGCCGCACAGATATGTACGACACTCCCAGAGATTTTGCAGGATACTATTTACGACATTTTGCACTTCTTTTCTTCCATGCTTCCCACGCTTTTCGATCTTCTTCCCTGCTGGCATTCACCATTTCATGTATGTTGCTTTCGTATTCGTCTTTCAGAATCATACCTCTGCTGATTTCCATGTGTGCCGGATGATTAGCTGGTACCGTGATATCATCTAGCGCACTCAAATCATCTTCTGGCATACAATCATGATCTGCCTGGAAGAACTCTTCGGATTCTTCATCATAGTTTCCTGTATCTTCCCATTCTCCTTCCCCAAGATACTCATCATAGAAATTACCCTTTGCATCATGTAAGTCAATAATTGTTCTCATACATTAACCTCCTGTTATTTTTTCTTACATATGTATATGTAAAGAAAAACCGCCAACGGAGGCATTTTTGAAAATAATTTTTATTTTTTTGAAATTTTTTCGTATTTTTCTTACATACATATTTTTTAGGCTAAATTTCAGCTTAGTCTTGCTTGAAATAGAAAACATTCTTATATTTTTTCTCTTTTCTCCATTCACGTACAATTCTCACAGCATCTTCATAAGACAAGTCTGATAATGTTTCACCCAAACAATCCTTATGAGGTTGTCTGAAATCACCTACTACCGTATATTTATTTCCCATATTTTTCATTCCTTTCTTGATTAAATTTCAGTTTTGTTGTGTAACGTTACACATAATTACACAAATAATCAACCAAACAATTTCCGAAATGCGCAATCAGAAGAACTTATAACCCTGTCCCAGTCAAGTTCACATTTGCAGTAAGGACAGCAGGCATATTCCCGGGCAACTCCCATGCCGCATTCCACACAGCGGAAATCTTCGTCTACTCTGTTTCCTGCACTGTCATACGTTCTTGCCACGCTCTCCGGTGCTAATACCTTAACAAGCCGTATTCTTCTCATATTCCACCTCCGATAAATATACATCCAGTGCCTGCCGGATCACCCAGGAGATAGGTCTGTCCTGCTGCCGGCAGTAATCAATTAATCTCTCGTACTGCTCCGGATCCACGCTGATGTCTTTCCGGATGTTCTTCTTACCCTCTTTCCTTGGTCTCGCCATACCTATCTCCTTTCGTTACACAATTTTTCCGATATTTCAGTTTACTCCAGATGCACTGTCCATTCCCGGATATCTGCCGGATCAATCACTTCCGCACATTTAGGACATATAGGATATAAACCTTTTCTGCGATTCTCGTCCATGTCCCGGAATGTTTTATTCCTCCTCATCCGCTTGAATTCCGCATCTGCCATTGCTTCGTATAGCTTGGCTTTAGATAGCATTTTTCGCTGTGCATCCTCCAGCTGCTCATATCTTTTAGCCAGTGTAACCAGCGCATCAAAGGCATCTATTGTAGCACCGCAATCTTGGCAGCTTACAATCCTGTTTACCGTATCGACCTCGTAATGAGGTGGATTGCATTTGCAAAGCTTTTCTCTTCCTCGCTCGATTCTTACCAAATTGAAGAAAATAATCTCATTGTCCATAGTATTCCTCCACTAAATCCTAATATTTCAGTTTAATTGCTATTATGACATTTCTTTTTCATACTTCACCACCTTGCTGTAAAATGTCTTAGAACACATACCACAAGCATTCGCTGCTTCATCTATCGCAATGTGTCCTGCTCTCCAATCCTCACGCATCTGATTAAAATTCTCAGGTAATGGTATTAATGGTCTTCCAAATTTCACACCTCTAGCTTTTGCCGCTGCAATCCCTTCTGCCTGTCTCTGCCGGATATTGGTGCGCTCATTTTCTGCCACAAAGGAAAGCACCTGCAATACAATGTCGCTTAGAAATGTTCCCATAAGGTCTTTTCCTCTCCTTGTGTCAAGCAATGGCATATCAAGTACTACAATATCAGCTTCACGAAACCGTGTGATTCTGCGCCACTCCTGAATAATCTCGTCGTAGTTTCTTCCCATCCTGTCAATGCTTTTTATGTACAATACATCGCCTTTTTTCAACTTGCGATACAGCATTTTATATTTTGGTCGGTTAAAATCCTTTCCCGACTGTTTATCTATATAGATGTTGCTGTCCTCTATGCCCTGCTTGTGTAGTGCATCAAGTTGTCTAGCTTCATTCTGCTCTTTGGAAGAAACTCTGATATAGCCATATTCCATTTTCAACCTCCACTAAATCCTAATTCCCGGTCAGTTTATCAAACCTAATCTTGTGTTTTTAATACATTCAATATTCCTTCAACAGCCTTATCCCAAAAAGCGTTAGCAAAATCTTCTACTGTACATATTGTATCTTCATCCCAATCTACAACTGAAGCATCATCAGCTTGGCACAATTCACAACCCAATTCTTTCAATGTTTCATTCGCATATTCTGTTACAACCGACTGTGTATCAGCATAATCACATCCTCTGCTTAAAATATCTTCAAGCTCTGTTATTGTTTTTTTTGATATCTTTGCCATTTTTTCTTTCCTCCACTAAATCCTAACTCAATCCACATACTCAAATTTATAGTCAGGATGCTGCTTTTGAAGATTGCCCCACACCTGATTGATGTTGCCTTTAGCTCTAGGGCTAAAATCAAAAGCATCTGATTCACTACTTGCAATTTTATAGCTGCCATCTTTTCTGCGACCGCCATAATACATCTTGTTTCCATTTGTGTCTGTAATCATTAATTTCATTTTCTCTACCTCCACTAAATCCTAATTGATTCCGCCACAGTGTCCTACCATTCCTGCTTGACTTAGTGCGATCATGATAGTTCGCTCCGCTGTTTCATATGAAATTTCTTTATCCATAGTGATATCCATGCGGATAGAGAATTTCTTTTTCTTACTGTTGTTTTCTTCAAATTCATCCATTATATCGTTTACATTCTCTTTCATTTCTGCTTCCTTTCCTAAATCCTAATATTTTAGTTTGCAAAAGTGCGGTTTAGTAAATCAGTTCGCTTCCTCCCACACATACATTGCGGACAAGGTAAAACACAAGCAACATCTTTACAACAATATTCCGGAGGCATATTATAAATACAACTATCAGAACGAACACAAACAAAATCATCATCATCCTTATTCATTATTTCTTTTTCCTTTCTAAATCCTAAGTTAGCCTATCTATTTTCTTTGCTATTGCCCTTATATTATCGAGTACATGATCGCAGCATTTCCAGATAAGCCAACTGCAATCTCCATCTTTTTCAGCATTCATTACTTGTGTTATTATAGATATATTTTCATCTGGTAATCTTTCGGCAATTGAATCCCATTTAGTAGAGTCAATCCACCTTTTAAATCTTGGCTGATAATATCTGACTTCTTCATTTTTTACTTTCATGTATTCTCCTAAGTTAGCTTATTAACCTCTGTCCACATTTCGGACAGTATTCATCGCTCACTTCTGCGTCATTGCATCCGTTTTCCTCTAAACAGTTGGGGCAGATGTATTCGTCCACATGGATCTCGCAGACTTTCATTGGAATCTGCTTCTTAAGAGCCTTTATTCCCATTTGTGCGGCTGCATAAGTCTCATCTGCCACAGGGCAGCAATGCCAGCTATTCAATTCTTCTATTGCGTCGCTAATTGGAGTAATATCCATAAGTCCAGCAACCTGATCCGTCGCTTGTCCTGTGTACAACGCATATTCGTTCATAATTATTTGGATTATGCAATTACCACAGTCACCTGTACATGACTCTGATCCCTCACACGGCATCTCTACATCATCCGGGATACTTTCTCCTCCGCTTGTAAGTGGATTCGTCATGGTACAGCATTCTTCCGGCACCCATACTCCTTCATCAAATTCAACCATTTTTATCATTTTGCCATCTCTTTTCCCTGCCATTCCAGTCCCATCGTTGTGAGTTCTCCGTAAGAAAAGCACCTTGTAAATCCGTTCTTTCGGTCTCTGGTCTGGACCATATGCGGATAAACAGCTATTACCTCGTATTCCCTGGTCTCGCTGATAAATCGGTGTTGTCCCCGTCCGCGGGTCTCCAGCGGCTCCTCGATGATCTTGTGTTCTGTTTTGATGATAGTGCCTATATATACATTATGGATTCGCGGCGCAGGATCCGGCAGAAGATTGCCGTCCCAGTCCTTATACTCCTGCATTGTTGTCTCCTTCCTGGACGACTGCTGCCTCTTGGTATCAGCGGCCGCCCCGTGGCTTCGTTTACAGTGTCTATTGTGATTCACTTTATCCAAAAGGCTTATTGATTTTTCTGGGCTGCCAGTGCTTTCTGTACGGCAGCATAGTAATTATTCACTCCGGCGATCAGAATCTCCGTCTCGGTCTTTGCCATTTTTTCGGCGCAGTATTCCAATCGCCGCTTTTCCTCCGGCGTCATCCGGATGATTTTGCTTATTGTTCTGCTTTTCATCTCTGCGCTCCTTTCGTGTATATACAAATTTGTATATACATTATCCCCACTTGTTATAGGTCAAGGCATCCTCGCTCCAGTCCGGGTAATGATCCTGCAGGTACTGCCTAAACATCTGCAGCATCTCCTCCCGTCTGCCCTTGTTGCCGTTATCGAGCATCTCATGGTGACTCTGGCAACCCAGGGCCCCATTCTGCGGGATCCCGAGTCCTCCTCGGGATCTCGGGATATAATGCATGATGCTTAAGAGCTGCTGTCCGTACCAGGTGACATCCTCCATGTGATATTTCATATAGCAAAAAATGCACTGGTACAGATCCCTCTCCTTGATGATCTGACGGGAGGCAGCATTAAACTCCCGCGCTCTCGCCTGTTTCGACATCTTCGGCATTCTGTCTGCCTCCTTTTCTGAGTTCTTCCAGTCTATCCAGGTATCCGGAGATATCTTTCACCTGCACTCGCGCCGCGCTGATCAGATCCATCTCTGCGTAACGTACCAGATTATCCACTGCTCCACGGATGGACTGGAGATAAGCTGTGCGCTGGTCTCCTTTAGATGGGCAATATTGCGGAAAGTCGTTTTCAAGGTCTGTCTGTCCCGGTACCTGCTCTTCCGTACCCATGGTGTCGGTATTCTGATTATCCGCGTCAGTTTCTCGGGAGGACGAGTCATTTACCTGTGTTTGCGGCTCTTCCGGTGCCGGATCCGGTGCGGCTCCCGGGATGGTCATCTGCTCCGGCTTCTTGTCCGGCTCCTTCGGCTTTTTCTTCGGTTCTGTGTTTGCTTTGGTCACACGGGATTCCTTACGCTTTTCAGGTTTCTTCTCTTTCGGAGTCTCATCCGGTTGCACCGGTGCAATTTCCGGTTCTTCCGGTGTTAAGTCCTCGCCATATAACATCTTGTACTGCTCCTCAGGACTGCTGCCTCCATCTACGAGTGACCGTACTGCAAGGCATATCTGATCTTCTGTGTATTTACTCCGCTCCAGCGTCTTCAAATTCACGATGGTAGCTCCATCAGAATTAACAATGATCTGCGTGCGGCGCTCTCCCGGGATCCGGACGGTATACACTGCGTCTCCCTGCGGAATCAGTACATCTATGATCTCTGCATTATTTCTGTTTCCGCTTGCTGTTTCCATAAAGCATACCATCCACAGCTTCCGGAAGAGATCTTCCTGCTCCTTACCCAGCTGCCAGAGGTTTCTTTCCAAGGGTGATCCCTCCGGTGGAAGCATGGGCTTGTCCGTGACGGCTGCTGCCTCTGCCTTCTCGATCTCCACCTCAATATCCGTGACCTTGCTCTCAGCATCCACCTCGTCCTTTATGTCCTGAATCTCTGCCTTGGACAACGTAGGCGGAAGTACCTCGTTGATCTCGTCGGGAATCTGCAACATCAATGTAAGTTTTGCGTATCCAAATCCCTTGTAGCTCGTGAGCAGATGATCAGAGTAGCCATCCTCAGAAAATCTGTCATTGATACTGATAAAGCGGCTTACCTGTGTCTTATCTATGCCATATTCTGCCTTGGCAAAGTCTGTCACGGTTGCATATCCGCTCTCTGCCAATATATTTGTGTCTCTGGCTACCTTGAGCAGATAGCCGATCTGTACAAAATCCTCTGCTGTCCGGGTGAGAACTGCATCCAGTTCCTGTTTATATTCCTGATAAGTTTTTGTGTATTCCATTAATTCCATCAGATTACCTCCATCAGATCTTCTGCCAGTCCTTTCAGGACCACAGTATTATTCTTTGCCTTCAGTTCTTCTATGTTCTTCTGCCGCAGGATCTCACTCTGTGCGGCATATTCATGATCCTGTTTGCTCATGCGCTTGCGGATCACCTTCTGCCACTCCCTCAGGAACGGCTTGATCTCTTCTATGCCCGGCTCCTCGTCGTAGGCTCCGCGGTGCTGGCGGATTGTACCGCCCGGCTCCACCTCTATGGTATAAAAGGGCTTGTCCGGGGACGACTGCTGCCGCAGGAAGCAGATATAGGTCTCTCTGCTGACAATCCGGTCAAAATATCTCTCCGTGTTACCGACGCAGTGATGCAGTGCCATGCCCTCTGCCGTAATCTCCATAAAGTCCCTGGGAACCACAATACAATAGGTGTCATTCTGATACTCAAACTTCTCGCTGATCTCGGAGAGGATGTCCTCATATCCCGGATACTTGTTCCTCATCTCCTCCGCCTGCTTCCTTGCCATTTCCGCATTTCTTTTCCTTTCAAATTCTTCCCTGTGCAGTTCCACTTCCGCATTCACTTCATCGTGCCGGCGCTTCAATTCCCTGGGGCGGTGTACCAGTGCATCATCCATGTGTTTTCCAAGCGTTCGCGACATGGACAGATAGTCCTCGTACTGATTCCAGACATCCTGGATCTTCATTCCCGGATACGATTCCTTTTTCTGACGGTTCAGGTAATTCATAAGCTGTTCCGGAGACATGTATTCTCCGGCGAGAGATTTATCATAGTCCTCCGGATCAATTCTGTTTTTTTCTGTCCATGCGATAAATTCTGCCGACAGCTTTCTTTCTTCCAGTTCTGACCACTGCATCCAACGCAGCATCTGCATTCCGCCGTTTTCCTGCCGCAGGCGGTTGATCAGCTGCTTGTCATCTATCAGTAATATATCTTCCATGCACTTACCGTTTACTTCAATTGTTCTCCCCGAATACCCATTCCAGTATGTAATACACTGTGACAGTTCATCCAGCAGACGGTAAAAGCGTCCCTTTGCCATATACTCCGCGATACCGGTAAATTGTTCATTGCTTTCCACCAGCAATCCGTTATAAAATGCCTTAATCCCCATCTGTGCCAGCATCGGCATGACATCTGACCAGGCTTCGTATGCAGTATCCTTCAATCCGGCTTTGATTCCTTCCGTATCTGGATACAGGTAGGATGTATGCCAGCGTCTGTTTTGCGGATTGTGGTCGTGCCATCCGCACCAGTACACATCACAGTAGTAATAGATTTTCATAAAATCCTTTGCTCCGCGGAGCATCATCAGGCGGATCTGTTCATCCAGCTCTGTATCTCTCTTTCCTGTTCTGTGCCAGTCCACCGTTACCCTAAAATGTCTCTCTACTCCCTGCTTCTCGTCCACGTCGTGGATCATCGTCAGCCATCCGATTGTTTGGATTCTTCCCCTTGTTTTTTCCACCGTCAGGTCATGGCCACAGAGAGGACATTTGATCTGTTTACGATGTTTTACCTGGGCGCCTGCTGCCTCTTCTTTAAAATCCCCGTTGCATGCGGTACAATGGCAGGTCTTGTCCTGCTTGTTATAAAAGGCATACTGGAGATCTCCTACCAGTCTCTCAGTGATCCAGTCATATACCCTGCGTCCCGGCTTCGGACACTTATTCATGAGATCTCTGATTCTCTGTTCTTTCCGGTCTCTGGCACGTTCCCTCTTATCCGCACTGTAGTCTTTTTCCATCCGACATATCCTCCGCAAGGGATCGCTGATCCAACTGTAATCATGCATCGGGACAAACTTCTCCAGTTCTTTTGCATGTTTTTCTTCCAGCCAATCTCCCTCACACGGTTCCGATCCCCAGTAGCATCCTCCAAATCCTTCCGTGCAATTTGTCAGATTGGTCTGCTCTTTTTTGCCTGTTCCGACGTAATAGGTGCCGTATTCCCATGTTTTCCGGTCTACGGCGTGTCGGCAGATATTTACTTTATTTTTCCAGATGTCCATGATCAAGTACTGGTCCGTCGCCTGAAAAGTGATCTGGTTTTCTTTCTTCCTTCTTTTTGTCCGTGGTATCAACGGTGCTTTCAGTATTTCTCTCCACTTCATGCCTGCTGCCTCCTCTCTGCTTCCGCCAGGGTATCCAGTGTATACCAGATACCCGGCAGGATGTTCTTTCCGTCCACATCAAACAGTTTTGCCGCGACAATCTTTCCGTTCTGTTCCTTGATCAGTCCCAGGTGGGATCCGATGCATCCGCTTACTTTCGGCACATTTCCCCGTGCTATGGCAATCCCGTCCGGAGCATCGATACTTGCTGTCTGCTCTTTTACCTGCAACATGCTGCCTATTCTCTGCCATCCGTCCCGTCTTGGATGATGCACCATGTACAGCATGGCTTCCCTGGCTATGTCACGGTTATCCAGTTCTTTCTTCAGTGTCAGTCTGGTGCATGCGATACGCGTATTTGTTCCGTCCTCTGCAATATCTCCCGCTGCCTTAGCTTTGAAAAACCTGTTTCCACGTCCCAGAGAGTAATAGCCGGTACAGTCAAGTACATACTCGCAGGCATGTAACCCGGAGTCGGCACATTTAGATCTTTCTGCCGTAGCCGGTACGCCCAACTGATACTGGAATGTTCCCTGTCCCATCGTGCAGGTCATGTCATTGTTCGTTGCCTTAAATACGATCATTTCTTTTCTCCCATGTAATAATCCAGCACGATCTTTTTCAGTTCATCCCTGCCACACATGCCGATCTGTCCGGCACTCTCCGGCAGTCCTGCTGCCTTTGTGATCCTCCTGTCTATGGTTACCCGGTTCTTTGATGCCATTTTCAGTCCTGCTGCCAGCACATCCAAAAGCTTTTTATCCGGATTAAATACAGCATTAGCCAGAGCTGCACCGTCCTCTTCCATGTGCTGTGTCGGATATTCCATCAGCATCTGGACCACAAAATCTTTCCAGTCCTTCATCTGGCTTTCCAGCTTCAGGTCCTCTGCTTCCAGTTTCAGCTTACCGATTGCTGCCATTGTCTCATTACACAGGGTATCCTCGGCATCGTCACTGTCCATGTAGTCCTCAGCATCTTCCTTCTCCAGCCCGTTTTCCGCTGCCAGTCCGATCAGCGCTTCCAGGTCTCCCTCTGCCTTCTGGGCAGCGGCTGCCCTGTTCAACTCCTCTACGGTATTAAATATTCCAAATTTCTTTTCCATCTCCGTCTCCTTTCCCGGTTGCACCGGTGCAATTTTTCAAAAAACGTATCATTCGGGTGCGATTTCGTTTCATTTTGTAATAAGTTGTTACATTTTCTTGGCAAAATGTTATATTTTTCTATTCTCGGTAGCATCTTCGGAATAGTCTCTAGCATAAGTCACCTACTCATGCTGTTAGTTTTTCGGCACTTCTGTAAAAATGTCTTTTAGTGCTCTCTTCAGTGGCATGTTAAAGCGCATCCATTCGGCATACTCATGTTTCTCACCTTCCGCCAGCAGGATATGACCACCCTCTTCCACGTCCTGCAGGAGCATTTCCCACAATACGGCATTCTTCACCGGATTGCCCTTTGCGCTCCTCCAGCCGTTCCTCTGCCACTTCTCCGGCCAGTGCTGTGTGATGGCTGCTGCCACGTTGCTGCACTCTGTATGGATTACTACGGTGCAGGCATAATGGAGACGCTGCAGGGCATCCCGGATGGCACGCAGGACGGACTCGCTCTCCGTGGTATCGTCATACTCTACAATCTGCGGAGCAGCTTCATAGTCACTGCCGTTCTTGCGCTTTGTCCTCATGATGTACATTGCCCGGCCGGAGCCCTTTGCGGATCCACGGAGAGTCGTGCCTATAAAGATATCCACGACTTTCAATTCATTTTCCAAAATCAACACCTCCTTCTCCCCAACGGTCTCTTCCGCTCGGTACACTTAAGTCTGATCAATGTGTAACTCCGGTATAAAAACCCTGTCACCGGATTGATGCCCTCATGGATCCGGGCTATGTAATATCCCTTGGGTGGCTTCACCTCCGGCTTCCAGCGGACCAGCTTGTCCGTCCGTGGCTCCGGAAGCGGCATATTGCGGCTGGTATTGTAGGAGGACTCCGCAATTCTGGGCTTGCCCGGTGTGCCGTCCGCCTTGATCTCCGCTGTGTGCTTGTCCTTGGTCAGATAGTCTGCCAGCTGCTCCATATCGTCGCCGGTAAACTTGCTGTGTCGGATCTCCGCCACGTAGGTGCCACCCTTTGTCCATGCCTTGGTTACGATAGCCGCCGCGTCTCCCTCCGGTGTCTGCTTGATCGCAAGATGGATATGCCAGGCTCCCTTGGTACCGCGTTCGATGTTGCGGATCCAGTAGATCGGTGCTCCTCTCAGCCGATAGATCTTTCTGACCTTTGCCATCGCCTTCTGGAAGTCCTTCAGTGCTCCTTCCATATCCGGTGGTCGGTTCTCCGTCGCATAGGTCCATGTGATAAACAAGTCACCCTGGTCAAAGTACTGTATCAGTCTCCACCGGCACAGCCTCGCCTTATTCCTTCTGTTGATCAGCCTCACCTGTTCCTTGGTTGGTTTCTCCTTCTTCTGTCTGGTCTTACCCTTCCCCCCATAATTCCCATCATGGTACTCTTCTACATCCAGTACATCCCCATGCCTTAGCCTTATTTTCTTTCTCTTAACCATATCTCTGTATCCTAACTTTAATATCTAATCATGTGCGCAGGGGCTTCTAAAAGCCCCATTTTTCTTGACTTTTTTAGTCCACAGAGTTACAATTATCTTGTCTATATAAGTAGCTCTGTGAGCTGGCCGGCATCGCCAAATGCCGGCTTTTTATTTTGCCAGATATGCCGGGTTTTGCTCCGCCGGCATGTAATAACCGTCTGCCGCCGGTCTGGCACCGTAGTAGCCTGCCTCGCCCGGGATCCGGTAGACCATGCACTCAAAGCCCAGATTGTTCTTGATCAGGCATTCCCGCATAACCTTTGCTATGGAGCGGTCATCAAAGGCACCCTGCTCCTTTTCGTCTCTTTCCTCGTTGTAACGTCCGAATAACTGTTCCCGGATCTCCTGCGGTGCTTCCAGAAACACTGCAACGGCGCTTGCCTTGTCATACAGATACTTCGCCTGAAACCAGTCCTTCCGGATCACCGCTTTCGTAAATTCGTCCCCCATCTTCAACAGCTTGTCCATGTAGTACTGTTCTGTTTTCATTTGCTTTCCCTCCCTTCAGTTCTTCCAGTTTCTGCTCCAGCTCCCGGATTCTTTTCTGTTTTTTCTGCAATTTTTCTGCCTGATCCTCGCAAAAAAGGCAAAAAATAAAAAGCATAGCCGCCAAGCCCATGACTATGGCGATCTGCTCTCCTACCTCTGTTGATCCCAGTACCGGCTCCAGGAGCAATGCCCCGAGGAGCGATATCACAATATCTTTATACATGCCTTTGCCTCCTTATCCCCTAGTGTGACCTGTAAATGTGTTACCTCTAATATGGATACCAGTGCCTCTACTGTAATGGCCTGCTTGCCCTGTTCCCAGCGGCTGACAGAGTCAATGGAATATCCGATCTGCTCTGCCAGCTGTGTCTGATTCAGACTGCAAGATTCTCTTGCATGCCGCAGGAATGCTCCCAGCTTTTCTTTGTCCATATCTATCCTTTCCGATCACGCTCTCTGCGTGGTGCCCGGAATCTTCCGGACACCGAAAGAGGTTCGTGCCGCCATAGCAGGTACGGCACTTCTACTGGGGACGTGGTGCTGTCAGATGACACCACGCACAGAACGTGATCTATTATGCTTGTCCATGCCCTCTACGTGGTGCCCAGGTGGGAAACCTGGACACACACGCTAATTGTGTAAAAGGGGAGTGTGGTGTTGGGAATACACCACGTACAGGGCACGGATATTTGCAGTTATGCTGTTTCTTTTTCCTTCTTGGCTGCATACCCCAGAGTCTTAAGACTCTGTTCATTCAGCCGTAAGGCAATCTCTGCCTTTTTCATGGGATCCATATCATCCAGTGACAATACCTGGTCCCCGATGTGGATTAAATTTACAATCCGCATATGTACCTCCTGACTGCTTTTTTACAGCTTATGGTGCCATGGTTGTCTAAGTTGCATTTTCTAGCTGTAAGATTGCCCACCGCAGCGCTGCCTTGGTGCCCTCGTCAATGTCATCACGCTCCAGCAGAGCATATAATCTGTCGATTCTCTCCATTCCTGCTGTCTCCTTCCTGAATATTCTGTTGTATTACGTTTTGTTTTCTCCTATAATAATTTCAATAACTTGTCACACTTTATGGAGATACGCTATGAAACTTAACCCCGACTGTATTCGCGGAATCCTTCTGACCGTAGAAGAAAAATGTAATTTTGATACTCCGTGGGAGTATGATCGAGATACTTTTGAATCAGAATATCTTGCTGAGTTTTCCCATGAAGAAATTGTTTATCACATAAAACAGGCCAGTGTATCCGGTCTCATTGAAAATGTCCATTACTACGACGGAGGTGCTACAGTTTTAATTGGTGATCTCACACCTCTTGGACATGAATTTCTGGCTAATATCCGGGCTAAATCCTTATGGAATAAAGTAAAATCAAAAGCCACTGATGCTTCGCTCTCTATTCTTATGGAACTTGCAAAGCGTGCTGCTACTGATTACTTTCTTGGTTAGGATATGTGACCAACAATTTCAGGGTTAATTCCACCAGATTTCCTTTTTCCACTTTCTTCAGTTCATATTCTTTTACATAGTGGATCTGTTTCTCATCCAACCAGATCTCGAATGATGATTTATCAGAAGCCACGATTTTAAGCTTATGTGGATCCTTCATTCCTGCTGCCTCCTTCCCTTAAAATTCATTTTGCATATATCAGTTCTTTACCTCGAAAAGATAATCCAGGCTCAAATCTTTTCCTACCGCATTTCTGATTTCTATACACTCAGGTAATGTCAATGTTGCTTTGCCATTCAGCTTCATGCTTAACGTTGTTGGTGTTTTATGTATTTTCTTTGCAAGAGCCATTTGAGTTATCTTTTTTCGTGCCATTTCTGCATCTAAATTAGGAAACACAATATCACTCCTTTCTCGAAACTTCGTGAATATATTTTGATAGTATCACGCACTATCGTGATTGTCAATATTATTTTCTTGTTTTTTCGAGAATATTTTTGTATTTTTTATTTTTATATCTTGATTTTTCGATATTTTAATGATACTCTAGGAATACAGGAGGACTTGTAATGGGTGAAACAGAACAGAAACTAAAAGAATTAATTATTTCCAAATATGGAAGTCTCAATAAATTTTGTGAAGCAATAAATATGCCTTGGACTACTTTAGATAGTATTCTTAAAAGAGGAATTTCAAAGGCAAATATAACTAATATTATGAAAATTACAAAAGAACTTAATATAGATACAGAAAGTCTCGCATTTGGCATTATATCCGAGAAATCGCTTTCCAATGCTTCAGATATAGATAAAAATTTCAAAGATATCTATAAATATTACAAAGATCTGAATGAGGCTGGACAGGCTGAGGCTCTAAAAAGAATATATGAACTGTTACAAATTTCATATTATGCAAAAACCAATGCTCTACCTATTCCTAACGCTGTTCCACTCAGCACATTTATAGAACAGCATAGGGAAGATGTTCCTGCAGACAAGCGAGTTGCGCCCGACACTCTTTTAAACGCTGCACATGCTATTTTGAAGTCCTCCAAAGCAGACAAGAAACACGACGATGATATTATGGATGATGAGAATTTCTAGTCCGTTTTATCGCACAGACATTTTTATACAACTATGATGAGGTGATTTTATTGACTACATACACAGATTTACTTATAGAGGCTGATAAACAGCACCTGATCACAAAGGAGAAACCGCTCCGCGCAAACTGCGGACGGATAAAAGGCAATCGGATCGCTATAAAACACGATCTGGATGAAACCGAGAAGAAATGTACGCTTGCCGAAGAGCTTGGTCATTACCATACTACCGTTGGAGACATTATCGATCAGTCCTCCGATGCCAACCGCAAGCAGGAGCTCCGGGCACGTCTCTGGAGCTACAACAAACTGATCGGATTACACGGCATCATCTCCTGCCACAAAGCACACTATACTACCTCTTATGAGATGGCTGATTACCTGGGTGTCACAGAGGAGTTTCTGCAAGAAGCCCTGCAGTGCTATCGGAGCAAGTACGGTATCTGCGTGCAATATGATAATTATGTTATCTACTTCGACCCGGTTTCCGTGTTGGAGCTGATATAATTCATATATGAAAGGGGAAATTTATATGGGATTCACTAAAATCTTTAACAGTATCCGTTCTTCGACTATGTTACCCTCGGATATTGAAAACGTCTCGTTGAAACGCATTATTCCTAAAATTAATGAGTGGAATATTGATACTGTGCTTATTTCTGCAAATCGAAATTGTACTGCCTGTAAACAATATAATCGACAGGTGTTTTCTCTTTATGGGAAGAATAAAAATTATCCAAAGTTACCTGATATACTATATCAACGTTCTTGCCCTGTTTGTGGTAAAATTTTTGGTGCTACAATATACGGCTTATAATATTTGTGATCTTCATTTTAAAAAATTGCACCAGTGCAACTTTCAATAAAAAAATCAGCCCCAGTGCTTCCAACACCAGAGCTGATCCGATTACCGGGTAAACCGATAAATCACCTTGAACAAGTGCATTTTATCATTTTCCCGGACAGATTGCAATGCAAACATATGTCCGGGCATTTTTATGCCCATTTTTCCGTACATTTACTTAGGAGGAATGTGCAATGGTCAAGAAAGTGATACGTAAATCTGCCGAGTCCACGGACCGGATCCGTACCGGTGCTGCCTATATCCGTGTCAGTACTGATGATCAGCTGGAGTATTCCCCGGAATCCCAGCTGGAGGAAATTAAACGATACTGTCTGCAGCATAATATCCTGCTGCCATCTGAGTATATCTTCGTGGAAGAGGACGGACGCTCCGGCCGTAAGTCCAGCAACCGATATGCCTTCCAGAATATGATCGCAACAGCCAAGACAAAGCCGAAGCCCTTCGATGTCATTGTCCTGTGGAAATTCAGCCGGTTTGCCAGGAATCAGGACGAGAGTACTTTCTACAAGTCCATGCTCCGGAAAAAACTTGGCATCGATGTGGTATCCGTCAGTGAGCCACTGATCGATGGCATGTATGGCCGCCTCATCGAAATGATCATTGAATGGCAGGATGAATTCTACTCCGTGAATCTCTCCGGGGAAGTCCGCCGTTCCATGCTCTCCCGTGCCCGCAAGGGTCTCTACAACGGTAAAATGCCACTGGGATATACCAAGGCTCCGAATGAGAATCCTGTCATCGAAGAGCAGGAAGCTGCTATTGTTCGTAAGATCTTCGATATGTACGCCACCGGCAGCGACATCAACTACATCACCAGAGATCTGAATGACCATGGATACAAGACGAAGACCGGTAATCATTTTGACCAGGAAGGTGTGATCTATATTCTGGAGAATCCCTTCTACATCGGTAAGGTTCGCTACAACATGCGGGAATCCAGTGCTACCAGTACCCTGCGGGATCCCGAGGAATGGATCATCAGTGACAGCTTCCATGAGCCGATCATTGACATGGATACCTGGAATATAGTCCAGGAGCGCCGGGAACACAGTAAGAAGCTGATGCAGCGCTATGAGCATCCGGTCTCTCACACGAAGCACTGGCTGTCCGGTCTTGTAAAATGTCCAGTCTGTGGTAAGTCCCTGTCACATAAAGAAGGTTATCCCCGGAAGTCTACTCACGGCGGATCCTATATCTCCGGCGAGGGCTTCCAGTGTCTGGGATACATGAAAGGGCTTCATACAGGCTCGCAATACATCTCTGCAAAGAAACTTACATCTGCCGTAATTACGTCGCTCCATGAGGTACTGGAGAGCGTCACGGACGTATCCTTTGAACTTGTCCGTACCTATGAGCCGACTGTAGAACTGGACAGGCAGCGTTACCAGCGTGAACTCACTTCTCTGGATCGAAAACTGGAACGTATCCGGGAAGCTTACATGAACGAGATCGACACGCTGGAAGATTACAAGCGGAATAAAGAGATGATCGAGAAGCGCCGGGCAGACCTGGAAGTCCTGCTCTCAGAGCTGACGACTGCTGCCTCCGGTCCCGAGAACTACAAAGAGCAGTTCTTAAGCCGTGTGCAGTCTGTCCTGGATATTATCGAAAGTGACGCACCGAATGACCTGAAAGCGGAAGCCCTCCGTGGCATTGTGCGTAAGATTGTGTTCTACAAGGATACAAATACCCTTGAATTCCACTATTACCTCATGGTAGAATAAAGCTTGTAACCCGCATAAATGCTGGATTTATAGAATAGTAGCCGTATTTCCGACCATCCCCCACCGTGCCCCGCATCCAATACGATCAATGGCATAAAAAA
>ULQD01021787.1_pt1 | contig 39383 bp, 49 predicted proteins | sample 1954121 | NCBI WGS metagenome assembly ULQD01 (sample SAMEA4835646, study PRJEB28245) | human gut metagenome | biome: gut microbiome; material: fecal sample | place: Denmark | collected 2008 | reverse complement strand
ATTGGCGATACGATCGTGGTTTACAAATCCGGAGAGATCATCCCGAAAGTGAAAGAGGTCCGTAAAGAAAAAAGGCCGGAGGGCTGGAAACATTTTGCAATCCCGGATGTCTGCCCGGTCTGTGGTGCAAAGGCAGAACGTGAAAAAGATACTGCGGATATCAAGTGTACATCGCCAAACTGTCCGGCGCAGTTAGAGCGCCATATCATTAACTTTGTTGGCAGGGATGCCATGGATATCAAAGGGTTTGGTACGGTTTATATTGAAGAACTCGTGCATTTGGGGTATATTAAGGATATTGCCGATATATTTGAGCTGAAAGATCACAGGGAAGAGCTGATTGAGCAGGGAATTATCGGGAAAGAAAAAAATACAGACAAGCTTTTAGATACGATTGAAAAGGCGAAAGAAAATGATGCATACATGCTTCTGACCGGATTTGGTATTCCAAATGTTGGAAAGGCTGCCGCAAAGACGATCATGAAACGTTTTTCCTCAATCCTCGATTTAGAGGATGCTGACAGGGATGCCTTGATGGAGGTGGACGACGTTGGGGAAGTTAGTGCAGACTGCATTTTCCGTTTCTTCCATGATGAAAAGAATAAAGATATGATTGCCCGTTTGAAGTCGTTGGGTGTAAATATGGAAGCGGAAGAGACTGAGACGATTTTTTCACCAATCAGTGGGAAAACAGTTGTTATTACAGGTACACTGCCGACGCTTGGAAGAAAAGAAGCGGCGGAACTGGTGGAGAAATACGGTGGAAAAGTGTCCGGATCTGTGTCGAAAAAAACAGATTTTGTTCTGGCTGGGGAAAATGCCGGCAGCAAACTAACAAAAGCAACTGAACTTGGAATCGCAGTGATTTCTGAAGCAAATTTGTACGAAATGATTCTAAGATTGAAAGAGATGTAATCAACATGAAAGACAGAATACATGGAAATTCGACAGGGGAAACCGGAAATACCGGCACCCCTTTAAATTATTTACGTCGTTTATCTTTATTTTCTTCCAGTTCACTGATAAACCAGTCACGCCCGATTTTTTTTGCAGTAAGATACCCACCACGCCGAGCCTTAGCGCGTGCATAAGACGCGTCAATTCCATTTTTAAACGCCCATTCAGTAAGCGGAATATCTCTACCAGTTTCCATTTCCAAAGTCACTTGTGAATGCACTTCTTGGTCTGTATCACGGCTATATTCAAAGGTTACCAAAGAATAAGCGTCTTCTAAACATTTTACATTATCCGGAACCCAGTCAATATAAATTTTCTTAATTGACTCCAAAACTTTCAAACAACTTTCATAATCTGCACTCGTTAAATATCCCATATAGCTTTCCTCTCTTTCTTTTGATATATTTATTATATACCGCTAGAGGGAGAATGTCAAGCAAGTAATGCACCACTAGAGGGAGAATATTGTACAAATATAACATGTACTTTTTGTGCAAGCAAGTCAGCAGTGATTGGAATTTCCGGCGGACTCGATTCCACGCTGGCACTTCTCGTCACCGTGCGCGCTTCTGAGTTCAGCGTTTTGTGTTATATAAAATTATTTATCTGTATTGTTTGGTTTTAAACTACTAATTTTAAATGGATATTTCCATTTTAATCGTGTAGTACAGAAAGGGCATTTTTGAAATCCAATTTTTACTGGCCTGCCACAATTTTTATTAGGACATCTGAAACTATAACATTTTTCATTTCCTAAATTCACGATATTTAAGAAATAATATGTATCCTTGATATCTTCAATTTTAAAGTCATATTCCATTAAAATCGGTTTTCGGGAAAACATAAAAGACCTCCATTTATTTTAATAATTCACTTAATTTCTGAAGCTCCTTTTGAGCTTTTTTTCGTTCAAATTCCGACAATTTTTCTTTTCTTCCAGTCATATTTTCCATTGCCTTTGCAGCCATTATTTTTTCTATATAATTTTTTTTACTTTTTTCCATAGATAATATCCTCCAAATCGTTCTCGTTTCCCGAAATCTTTGTGAAACAACAGCATGATAACCTTTTTCTAATAAGATTTACTCTGATGTTCAATGTACTGTTTGATGTTCTCTTCCGAAACAGCACCAATTGTCTCGCAGTAATAGGAATGATTCCACAATTCCCCATGACAAAGTCGGTCACGTATTTCTGGAAACTGTTCTAAAAGCTTACGCCCGGTAATCCCCTTTAGATATTTGACAATCATTGTTATAGATAATTTTGGAGGGGCAGTTATGAAACAATTACAGTAATCAGAGTCCACACATTCAAAAAACTGAATTATAAATCCTTTTTCATTAGCAATTTGCTGTACCAGTTCGTTGAGATACATCTCCACTTCTTTATCGAGAATCTTGTGCCTGTGTTTTACAGACCAAACCACATGGTATTTAATATTACATGCAGAAGTGCGGTAATATGTTATGTTTTCTTCCATACACATAGTGTATCATAAAACATAAAACATAGCAACCACATGTTTAGAAAAATGGCATTGAAAAATCAAAAATGAACCGTACAACGATTTCAAAGTTATGGACGAGAAATCCCACGGTTTTAACCTTGGAAGTACCAAGATTACCATTAAAATTTAAAAAAAGAGCTTTTAGTTTACAAAAATGGGTTGTGAATGGTATAATATACTAAATTAGACTCATTTCAATAACAGGATCATTAAAATAAGGTTGCTGAAATCCAACCGGCTATAAACAACAGGCAGTTCACATTATTAACGAAAGAGGATACAATAAAATGGGAAAACAAAAAAAAGATAACAAAGGACGTTTTATCGTAGAGTTTCCTTTATCCGTAGAAAAATATCAGGCAGATATTATAGATAAAAGACTAGAGATTGCCCGTAGGATTTATAATCAGATGCTTAAAAAGTACAAAAATATATATAAGCAAATGATCCAGACAAAGGAATACCGGAATATTATCAGTAACTTAGGTATCGAAAGAAAAAAAAGGAAAACAGAAAACAAGAAAACGGCTGCTGAAAAAGAACTGTATAAACAGCTAAATGAACTGTATAAACATTATGGTTTTACCGAATTTGGAATGATAAACATGTCATATTTGCAAAGGAAGCCATACGAGAACCATATTACAGCCACAATAGCATCAAAAATTGCACAAAGACTGTGGAGTGCCTGGAACAGATTTCTTTTCATGGATGGTGAAGAGGTTCACTTAGCAAAATATGGAGAATTTAATTCTGTAGAAAGCAATTCTCCTAAAGCAAGTATTCTTTTAAAAACCAACTATAAATCAAAAAATGGATCATGGAAAGGTGAAAGAACTGTTATTATTTGGAGTGGCTTGGAACTTCCTGTGGGAATCAATCAAAAAAAACCATATGAAATAGAAGCCCTGCAGCATGAAATTGCCTACAATCGAATAGTAAGGAAAATTGTTCGGGGAAAAAATAAGTATTATGTTCAAATTGTCTTTAAAGGCACTTCGCCAATTAAATATAATGATACAGGGGAAAGGAAACATCCGATTGGCAATGGAGTTGTCGGAATATATGTTGATACTGAAAAGGTATTTGCAGTTTGCAAAGATCAGGTTTTTATCCATGAACTTGCCGACGGTATACAGGCAATAGAAAATGATGTAGCAAAGTTGCAGCAAAGAATGGATCGATCCCGACGTGATATGAATCCAGACAATTACAATGAAGATGGAACAATTAAACCATACAATGATCAACGTGAATGGGTGTATTCGAACCATTATAAACAATGGAAAAATTTATGTAAAGAATTATATCGTAAACAGGCTGCAATTCGTAAACAGCAACATTATATATTGGCAAATGAGATTCTTAAAATGGGAAATTGTTTTTGTATACAAAAAGTAGATTATAAAAAGTTGCAGCAAAGAATATCAAGGCAAGATATGATAACGGAACATAAACGAAGCAGAAAAAATCAAGGGAAAGTAATTGCAAACAGAGCACCTTCCATGTTTGTTGAAATTTTAAAGCAAAAAGCTATACAATATAACCTTGAAGTAACAATAGTTGAAAAAAGCAGTAGTGAATGTCCTACTATACTATCAGATGATCAGGAAAAGATACGTTATGCTTTGACATTAAGTGGTCAAACAATGTGCTAATAGATCATTAATGGATACTAAAAGCAAAAAGTTGCTATAATACAAGCAAGGCTGTTATTCAAAACAGTAAATTCTATACTGAAAGAGCTATCAATTATGGTTGTTTCGACATCATAATGAAGGCTGTTAGGTATAGACAACGATAATATAACCGTTGGGTATTAGGCAAAATTCCCCATAAAAATGTTGAGCCATCAAACAAAATGAAAATTACAGAATATGCGAATATTCTTGTAAGTTTTTGTATAAAAATTGCTATAATACAGGCAAAGCTGTTATTCAAAACAGTAAATTCTATACTGAAAGAGCTATCAATTACGGTTGTTTCGACATCATAATAAAGGCTATTAGGTATAGACGACGGTAATATAACCGCTGGGTATTGGATTTTGTAGATAACTTTAGAAAAATTGTTGGGTATAGACGACGGTAATATAACCGCTGGGTATTGGAAGCAAAGAAACGAAGGATAAGCTAGTCAAGGTATAGACGACGGTAATATAATCGTTGGGTATTGGTTTAATACTAAATGGGAACGAGGCGAATGAAAATGTCAACCTGAATATATTGCAAATATTCAATATATATGATATTATAAAGAAGTTAAAAAATTAAAAAAATAAATCGAAAAAAGCTATGTACCTTTTACATGGCTTCTATAATATGATCGCTTTTAAGCGATCTTTTTTTTATGCTCTTTTATAGGGCTTTATCATAAATTGAAGCTTTTTAAATCTAAATTCCACGTTGCAAAATAACGTGATTATATAGAGAAAAATTACGGAGAAAAATAAGAAAAAAGGAGATAAGAAAATGATAGCAAAAAATATTAAGTGGGATACAGATGGTAATAGTGAGTTATTTGATATCTTGCCAAAAGAAGTAGTAATTCCAAGCAGTTTAACAGATGAAGACGAGATCTCTGACTGGTTGTCAGATGAATATGGGTTTTGCCACTTAGGCTTTGATATTGCATCTGATTTTACTGATTGGTTACTTGAAACAGGATATCTTGATTCAGAAGACATTTGTGATGCAATGGAAATTATACAAGATTTGGATAAAGTAAAAAAAGCTGCTCCAAAATTCTATAACCTGCTCATGTGCATGTGCAATAGTAAGGAAAGAGTTTTATAGAAGAATTAAAAACGCCGGGTTTATTATAGTTGAAAAATAATTATAGTGGGAACCGGCTGATCCATACAGGATAGCCGCAAATTCCCTCCTGATGTGATGTTTTAACGGAGGATTTCGATGAATAACGATGAAATTAGCTATAGAAAGCAAAGACCAGATCTATTTTTTAGAGATGGACGTCCCAAAAAAAAAGCTATGATTTGTGAAAAGGAATCATATCAACGAGAAATAAGACTCATAAATGGTCCTAGAATGATTTCTGGTTGGACATGCGGAGGCAACAGATGCCCTTTATACGGACATTGTGATAAATAAGATATACTATCCAATAAATTGGAAGAAAGGTAATTATGAAAGAAATTTCCAAAATACAATCAGAAATAAAAGCCATAAAAAAATACAGAGAGGAAGCGACTGCCAAAATTAAGGCGGAACGCAGAAGAGTAGAAGCGGAAGCAGCTGCCAAGATTGAAGAAGAACGAAAAAAAGCTGAAGCTGAAGCAAAGGCGCGTGAGGAAGCCCGTATGAAAGAAGTGGCTGCTAAAGTTGAGGCTGAACACAAGAAAACTGCAGCAAAATCGATTGCCAGAAGCGAAGCTGAATGCAAAAATGTCGAAGACGAGGCAGTAATCAAGAACGATGTAACTGCTGAATCTACATCAAATGCAGTTTCTAATGTTACAGTAGGTGATACCAACGATAGAATAGTTATTTCGTTTCTACCGGAGGACTGGGAAATGGTAAAAGAATACTGTGAGGTGAACGATATCTTTTACAGTGAGAAATAAAAATTGTTATAAAACATTAAATAGAAGGATGCAAATTTAGTTTGCACCCTTCTATTTATATGAAAATAGGAGACACAATGAGAATAACATTTTATGATACAAGAATTTCCAATGATGATACCGTTATGCTTGTTAAAGAACGAGCAATGAATTACGCCATTGAAAATATAAGCAATCCAAGTGATGCAGCAACATTAATAAATAAAGTTACGCATTTAAATGAAATGGCAGAAGAATATGGATATATGATTGCCTTAAATACTAAAAATAAACCTATAGGAATTTTTCTTATTTCAAAAGGAACTGCAAACTATAGTACGATGAATAGTCGTGAAGTTTTTTTACGTGCATTACTCATTGGAGCAACCGGGATTATAGTTTTTCATAATCATCCATCAAAAGATACTTTCCCTAGTGAAAGTGATGTATCTACAACAAAAAAATTAGTAGAAGCAGGAAAGCTTATTGGAATTCCTGTAATGGATCATATTATCATAGGGGGAAAAGACTTTTATAGTTTTAAATCTGAAGGAATAATTGATTAGAATGATCATTGTCTTGGAATAGTAGGTGATAGAAAGGTAGAATTTGAAACTATAGAAGATTTACAAGGATTGGAGTGATACAAAATGACGAGTCTTGAAAAGCAACTCAGAGATTTTAAGAAACAAGGTGGTTGGGTTGATGTCAGATACAACGGAAATACATATCTTGTTAAGTGATCAGATATATTAATAGAATTTTCAGGAGAATGAAAATTTAAAAATTTCATTGGAAGATTGGAGGAATAAAAATGGCAAAATACAGAGTTAGATATTATGAATGTTATGAAGGATATTATGAGGTAGAGGCAAACTCAAAAAAAAAGCTGAAGAGAAACTTATCAACGATATTTCAGAGGGTAAAGAGAATGCACCAGAAGAATGTTATGATTCTGATGCTACAGTAACGGAAATATTATCAGAGTAAATACGTGTTTCATAAGAATATAGATGCGATTGTAGTCCTACAATAAACAGGGATTACAATGTAGCTATCAATATAAAAAATGAAGGTCTACGCATATTAAAATCTGCGTAAACCCTCAAAGATACATGGTAGGCTAGGAACTAGCCGAACCTAACGCTTGTAAACACCGAGCAGTTCACGTGATGATTGTCCTGAGCTGATCTTGAATACAATAAATAATATGGAAAGTGAGTGTGTCATATGCAGAAATGGTGGTACTTAAAGATAAAATTTAAAGAGAAATATGACGGCAGAAAAGTATACTATATGAACAATGGTTATTTATGCGATTGTGTAAATTTACCATTTACAAACAAGGCAGAATGCGAAAAATATATTTCACGTGTAAAAGCAATGTACGGAGATAGAATTGAATTAATAACGATTCACTGGACAAGGAGGATGTAAAAATATTATGTGGTTGTTTAAAGCAAAATATACCACTGTTAGTGGTGATGAAATTGTGAGAGAAATTGAGGATGTTAGAAAGCAACATTTCATTGGAAAGGAAGGTATAAAACATGAGTAAATTAAGAGTATGGTGGATTCCACAAGTAGGAGCAGATGGAGGATCATTTTACATTCCAGTTGATACAGTAGAAGAAGGCAGAAAGGTAATGGATTTATTGGCTGCTTATGATGCATTTCAGTTGCAGAACAGAATTAAGCCTAATTATTGTAACACAGGTGGCATCCAGATGTGGAATGAAGATGAGTCTGAATGGGAAGATTGGTACATGGAAATAGACGAAAACTACTTCGATGATGTGGATGATTATTGTGAACAGTGCGAAAAGGCAGATGAATTAGAAGAGTTTAAAAGTGAGTTATTCGAGCAGATTGATTGGGACAAAATTCATAGAATGACAGACTAGAAATACGTATTTCATTAGAAAGGAAAATGGTAAAATAATATGTTAAAAATGTTTAATAGTCATAGCGCAGATAGTGAATTGACAAAATACGATAACTGCCCTTGCGAGATACAGAGAGAGCTGACAAAAGAAGAAGCAGATATTGATGATGTAGGCAAAATGTACCATGTAAGATTTATGGATGGATATGAAACAGATGTTTTTGAAGATGAATTATTTTAGAATGATTTGTTTATGGATTCACCAGATGTTATTGAAGTATGCTGTGCATAAGTAAGATTAAGGAGCGATGAAATATGACAAAAGCAGAATTAAAAGCGAAACTTGAAGCAGGAGCGTTTCTTGTAGATTTATTCGATTTCACATATGGACAAGAGTGCTTAATCTATAAGTCAAACAAATTTGAATCAGATAATATCATTTACATTCCAGATGTTGATTTGAATGATATCGATACAGAATCTGTATTAGAAGATGAAGAGATTGAAAAAGTATTACACTGTTGCTATACAGGAACTGATTTTGTAAAAGAATGTAGTAATCATGTAGATTTGGCAAAAGAATTGTTTTGATTTGTTGATTGGCAACATCCAAACATTCAGAACGTTTTGGAAACATATGATGAGGAAGAATTTGAAGAGAAGTTCGGATTCTCAATGGATGAGCTGTAAACTTGAAACAAAATTTTCAAAGGCAGGTGCAGAGCCAATTTTCCGGGTTCTGTCCCTGCCATAGTCGCAAAATACAGAATTTGGTAGTATAAATCAGATGTCTTATTGCCTCCAGATACTTGAAATAAGTGGATAACATAGCCCAGTTATCATACCAGGAAATAAAATTGATAAATGAGAAGCTTATATCAAAGCAGATATGCCAGAATGTGTAAAAAGGCAGAGGAAAACGAATCCAATGCAGATTATCATGGTGCAATGTCGGAAATGAGTTATGTGTTGATCAATGTGTTCGGATTAACAAATAAACAAGTCCTGGAAGTTGAGAAAAACGGTGGATTAACAAACGCAGACATCGAAACTGAGTAAATACGTGTTTCATAGGAAAGAGGTGCTATAATGGACTATTATAAGAGGATTGGAGCGATTTAAATGGAAGATAGATTAAAAACAATACTGTACAACGCAATTAGTCTTTTGATTGATGAAACATTTGAACAGTATGACAATGAAGAAGAATGGTTTGAAATGATCCAGAATGAATTAGGATGTACAAAGGAAGAACTTGAGCAGTATGGAATTTACATTACTGTGGCCGGTGGATTAGGAAAAGATTTTATTGGAATATCATAGTAACCAACACAAAGGCAACCAGAGAATATATAACTTGTTGTCTTTTTAGTGCAAAGAAATGGAGGGTACGAAGTATGAGCAAAATTTTTGATGGAATTATGGGCGTTGTGACTGGTGATGCTTTGGGCGTTCCAGTTGAATTCAAGGAACGGGATTCTTATGAATTAACTGATATGATTGGGTTTGGAACTTATAATCAGAAGCCCGGTACATGGTCAGACGATAGTTCAATGACCCTTGCAACCCTTGAAAGTATCGGGCGTTTGGGTATAATTGACCCTTCCGATATTATGAACAATTTCTATGAGTGGTTGCAGAATTCCAAATTTACCCCGTGGGGAAAGGTGTTTGATGTGGGAGGAGCAACACGGCGGGCAATTGTAAGATATGCACATGGTATTGATCCGTTGAAATGTGGCGGTAAAACCCGTATGGATAACGGAAACGGCGCATTGATGCGTATTCTTCCCGTGGCTATGTTTGCGGAAGATGATCCACATGACAAAATGGTAACGGTGAAAAGGATTGCAGGACTTACCCATGATCACCCAATTTCACATATCGCTTGCTTCATCTATGCGTTCATGGTTGAAGATTTGTTGAACGGAATTGATAAGCGTTCAGCCCTTTCCAATACAATTCAGATTGTGGGTGGGGTTTTCGGTGAAACGGAAATGTGGCAAGAATTCCGTTTCCTTCCTAAAATTGATAAGTTTGAGCGTGACGAAATTAAAAGTTCCGGGTATGTAGTGGACACGCTGGAAGCTGCTATTTGGTGTTTCCTGAATTCATGCAGCTATCGGGAATGCGTTCTGCTGGCTGTAAACTTGGGTGGTGATACCGATACAGTAGCGGCGGTTGCTGGTGGGCTTGCAGGAATTTATTACGGTTATGGCATTGAAAGTGGTATTCCTGATGAATGGATTGCACAGATTCCCCGGAAAGAATGGATTAAGGGGCTATGTGATAAATTTGAAAACAAGAAAAAATAAAATGGGTAACTGAATATATTTGTAGCAATGGATGGCAGGATGTGTATATGGAAGAATTTGTAACTGCATATATAGACAATTGCCATGTCAGATGAACTAAAGTTGGTTCTTTGATGCGTACATAAAATACTGAAAAACTAATGTTATTTTTATTGAAAGAACCACATTTAGTTCATAAAATTGTGACCTAAATGTGGTTCTTTTCTGCGTAATGGTATGTAAAAAAAATAATGAATTAAATATGGTTCATAAATATTTTTGTAATTTACAGTTATGGGAAAATATAGTATTATAATTATAATATTGATTTACAGAAAAAAGGCATTAACAATTACGCCCTAGGAAAGTGAGATTGTTAATGCGCTTATTAAGTATACCTATTTATCAATTATTAATATAGCATATTAACTCATATTATGCAATTCTTTTTTCTGTAAATTCCACAGGAAGGAATTTTTCAAATGAAATATCTTTATAGCACACCTATTAGTATGCCAAGAGGAACTCATTATGGTAGTGATTATTGGATTATCTACAGTAAGAAACTCCAAAGACAAGTACATTTATACAGTATGTTGGAACACGCAAACTTTATTGTTCTAGAAATGGATTCTCATGTCGAATATTTTTGTGAACAGCCCCTAAAAATAACTGATTACAATGCTTCAAAACAACAATCTGTATTTGATTTTTGGGTATATTTCACCAATGGTACTTATGAATTTCAAGAAATCAAATATTCAAGCGAATTGGAAGAAAAAACCGAATCGGCACTTCGTTCGCAAAAACAAATAGCCTTTCAAAATAATTGGTGTAAAGAACAAAATCATGCCTATCGGGTGGTTACTGAAAAAGATTTATACAAAAGCGAATATTATATTAACAACCTAGAAATATTATATTCCTTCGTTCTTCGCCAAACTACTTCGATTATCCCAGAAAAGGAAAAGGCTTTATACGAGTTTCTTCTAACTGGTTCGCAGACTATATCTGCAATAGAAAAACAGGCGATATTTAATGAGGAAAGTGTAATGGCTAATTTAGCACTACTGTACTATAAAGGGAGCATTGCAATAGACATTCTACACAGACCCTTAGACAAAAAAACGGAGATAGGATTATGCGTGAGCGAAAATATAATATATTAGAATTAAGAGAGTACCGAACTAATTGGGCAGATGTGCATGTAGATTTATTGGATGATGAACAAAAAGACATCTATATAAAGCGCAAACAGGCAGTTGATATGTATATAGATGATATACCCTTAAACAGAATTATGAATCTAACGAATATTGCAAGGCAAAAAGTTCCTGTGCTTGTTGGAAAGTGTATAAAAATCAATCCACAAACAGGTAGGCAATTTGGCTATGCTGGGTTGCTACCATACAAGCAACTAAAAGATTCAATGGATATACCGATAAAAAATTCTCAGTCTAAAAGTCGTGGAGCATTTTCTCAACTATTACTAAAACATCCAATTCTTTCGGAGTTTATATCTGATACTTACTTTAAAAACTCTAAGACTATTCTGGAAAAAAATATTACAATCGGTAACCTATATTATAAATTTCTTGAAAAATGTAGAGATGTAGGAATTCAAGATTATGAATATCCATTTAATACATCAGATAGGGCAAGAAGGTCTTTTTATAAATATATAAAAAACTTAGAATTATCAAATGCTAATAATTCTATGCGGCGTGCTGATAAGAATGTTCGGCAAAAATTCTACTCTACTGGCATTGGAAGGAGCATGCGTCCTGTGCCGCTGGCACCATTTTCTGTAGTGCAACTAGACGGACATAAAATAGACATGTTATACACAGTAGATGTCATTAATAAACATGGCGAGTTAGTCAGAATGCCGGCAATGAGAATGTGGCTAATTGCCGTTATTGATGTTTCGACAAGAACCATTTTAGGATATAGTCTTACCACTAATGAAAATTACAATCAAACAGATGTTTTACGTGCTATCCGAAATGCAATTATACCCAAAACTCCAATTGAATTTTCTCTTGCAGGATTAAAATATCCAGATAATTACGGTTTCCCGTCATTGGCAATTCCTGCCATAGCATGGGCTATGCCAAATACGATTATGTTAGACAATGCCAAATCCCATTTAGCCCAAAATGTCATTGACAAATTATGCTCACAGCTATATTGTTCAATGAATTTTGGTTCTGTAGCAACTCCTGAAACCAGAGGTATTGTTGAACGTGTATTTAAAACCCTTGAAGAGAACGGCTATCATCGAACTGTATCTACGACCGGAAGCAACATAAATGATGTACGTAGAAATAATGCAGAAAAAGATTCTGTTACATACCAAATTACATACAATGATATAGCACAACTTACAGAATATTTTATTGCATTATATAATAATAGTCCTCATTCTTCTTTGGATAATCAAACTCCTCTTGAATGTATGCAACGCCGGATTATAGAAGCAGGAATGCAACCATGTATTGCTGATTCTGCAATGAAAAGAAAAGTCTATGAACTTACAAATATTACGGAAATAAAAACAATACGCGGTAGTATTAAAAATGGTAAACGACCTTATATTACTTATAAAGGTACAGAATATCGAAATGATATTCTGTCTCAATCCATGGGACTTATAGGACAAAAACTGATAATTGACATTAATCCGGATGATATCAGTACTATAAGAGGATTTTTTGAGGATGGTACAGAACTTGGCATTTTAACAGCCGTAGGCGAGTGGGGCAGACGCAGCCATTCTTTAAAAACAAGAGAAGAAGCCATGAAACTCGCAAATTATAATAAACAGAAAAACAATCCCTTCTATGCTCCATTAACAGAGTTGGAAAATGAATTAAATGAACGTGCTGCTAATGAACGCAGAGCAAGAACTAAAGCAGCTCGCATACGTGCTGAACAGGGAAAAGAACTCAATGGAACTATTTCGGATATTCCTAAAAATATTGTTTCTATGCCAGACTCACCTTATTTAACTAATTCATACACCACGATATCTGAAGAAGATGCAATTAGGAAAAAGCGCGAAAATTATACTTCAGAAGAAATGGAAGCAATAATGAACGCTGGTTCTTTAGAAGAAGCATATCGGCAAGGGCTAATATAATGGGGACTTTAGAATGATAATATCACAAGATACGTTAGATAATTATTTTGTTTCAAATGAATTTAATATTACGACACCTGCTATCATGGAATTACAGAAACAAGTTTTTCGCTGGGTGTCTGATGGGACACCAGGTTCTATTATTTATGGTCGTCCGCGAATTGGAAAAACCCGTGCAATTCTTTATATTGCATCTGTCTTAAAAGCAAAATATGGACGAGAATTACCTATCTACGTCTTAAATGCTACAGAACATATAGCTAAAGACAAATTTTTTTATTCAGAATTGTTGAAGGTTGTAGGACATCCAGAATTTGATAAAGGAACCGTGAGTATGCTTAAAGAGCGCTTATTAAATTCACTTTTCACATGTGCTTGCAATACAAAATATCGAAAAATCATTCTTTTCATTGATGAAGCCTATAACTTTACAGAAAAAGATTTTAAATGGCTTATGGATATTTATAACAACTTAAATTTAAAAAATATCCATTTATATGTTTTTTTAGTTGGTTCAGAAGAACTGATTGCTCGAAAGCAGGCTCTTATTCTGGCAAAGCAACACCAAATTGTAGGAAGATTTATGGTAGAAGAGTGCCACTTTCATGGCATTCAATCCGCAAAAGAAATGTCTATCTGCCTAGCAAACTATGACCAACCATTAGAAATAGTGGGAGAGCAGATCTCTTTGGCAAAAGAATTTTTCCCAGATGCGTTTTTGGATGGAAAACGCTTATTTTCCTGTGCTGATACGCTAATGGACGAATATTTGAAAATAATGAAGGAAATAGGTATTCCATCTGCGTCAGAGATTCCTATGATGTATTTTGTTAATACAATAAAATATTGTTTAAACAACTATGGCATTACTGGAAAAAAACTATATTTTCCAACAGATGAAGCATGGCGAAATTCTATTTTTAATTCTGGATATGTCGCCGCAGAAAGGTTGTATTTTAATGTACCCATTGGATAACGGAAAAGCAGGATATACTTGGAATGAAGAGTGGAATTTACCATACGAATCATTGTGGGGACGTATTGAAAAATTTCGAGCAGTTAATGTTCTTGAATCTGGGCAACTAGGTAAAATAATTCATATTGGTGCAGATAGTACATATACAATTTTTTGTCCCCAATTGCTAATTTATAGGAAACAGGCATACAAAATCAAGCAAGTACGCAGTTTTTTGCATATTGATGCTGAGTTATTTACAAACTTTACACATTTAGATGGAATTTTTGATAATAGATTACGGTATTGTCCTATATGTATGAAATCTGGATATCATTCATTCTTACATCAATTATATTTTTTAGATGAATGTTTCATTCATCAGAAAACACCATTACTATATAGATGTTCATGCATAAATACATATATTTTAAAGAGAAAAAGAATTGCAGACGTAACAGCTTTTCAATGTGAGCAATGTGACAAAAAAATTGCTGTAGCGCCATCTATGTCAGACGGAATCCTTGAATTTTGGAGAAAGGACAATATTTGTAAACGCCTGCGAAGAATAAATAAATATAAAAAAATAAATATTGTAGATGTCCTGCTTTTATATCAAGAAAAAGGTAATAGTTTTCACAGATATACGGAATTTAGTACTACACAAAAAGCTGTATTAAAGGATTTAATTTTAACGGGAAAAACTAAACAAACACCTCGACTATTTATAGTTCGTGATTTAGCAGAATCGACCCATAAAATTGTAATGTCAGAAGCACTAAACCAGTACATTCTAAACAAATATGAGCATAATGTAATTCTAAAACATTTTTGGCATATTTCAGATAGGTATTGTCGTTATGAAATAGGCGAACACAATATAGAGTTGTTATCAATTTTTTTCTTGATTAAAGAGCTCCAATGCAAAAGTTATGTTGATCAATTGAACTATGGATTACGCAGAGATTTAGACGGAAATATAAAAAGAATTTTTTTATCAGATAATGAATACTCTGATGCAATTTTTCTTATACAAAGAATTTCCTTTCAGTTAGGCATAGATATAGACGATTACATAGAATTGTATAACTTTATATTAATGGAATTCACTTTGGCACGGTATAAACATATCTATAGTTGTTTTCGTGACAATCACCCAAGTGAATATCCATGTACGAGTGCAGCCTCAGTTTCGTATAATAATTGGAATTACCCTGTTTATATTATTGTAAAAAACAAAGAAGATGAAATTTTATTATATTAGTACTAAACATATTATTCAAACCAGAAGATATTTTTGTGAACAAAAGTTGTTTCATTCAATTTCAAAGAACCACCTTTTCTTCATTTGACATGCCATCCGAAAAATAGAAGTCCAGCTTTGGTATAGTAGTGGTAAAGTTAGTCGTTAAATAATAATTTAACGTCAAAGTATTGCGATTTATCAATAAATACATTATAATATGTAAAACACAATGCATTTTATACTTAATATATTATGGAGGAAAACTTTATGTCATATCGGGAAGAACACAATGAAATGCTTGCAAAAAAGATATATGAAGAATTAAAACAAATGCCGGACGTATGCCGCGATTATATAAAATATCTTGAATCACTGGAACGATCATACAACACGATTTATGGATATGTACATGATCTACAGACTTTTTTTTACTTTTTAACAGTATACAATCCACAAATAAACACCTACAAAGATGTTACAATTCAGATTTTGGATTCGTTACGTCCTACAGATATACAGGAATATATGCATTTTCTGATTAGCTACAAGGATGATAACGGGGAAAAAGTTCCTGATTCAAATAAAAAAGGAAATAACGCCCAAGGCCGCGCCCGGAAACTGTCCAGTCTGCGAAACTTTTATAGTTATCTCATGATTAGCGATATCACATCCTCAAATCCGGCTAAATTAGTCGATTCGCCTCGTATACACAAAAAAAAGAAACCCAGATTAAATAAAGAAGAATTTTCCGAACTTCTCGATGGAGCTGCGTCAGGCGATGCTTTGGATGAAAAGAAACGTTCCTATGCGAAAAGAACGAACCTACGGGATTATGCTATCCTTGCTCTTCTATCCGGTACTGGAATGCGTGTATCTGAATTGGTTGGCATTGATCTTGATGATATCGACTGGAAAAAAATGAAAGTAAAAGTCATTCGTAAAGGTGGATCTGAAGATTTAATATCACTCAATGAAGAGTTGGTTCAGATCTTGCAGGATTACATTCAATTTGAGCGAAAATCATATGATGATTCACAAAGAGCCTTGTTTTTATCATCTCGTGGTACTGATCATAACAGGCTTACAGTACGATCTGTAGAACGTATAGTCGAAAAATACGGAAAAAGTACCGTAGCACTAAAAAAGATATCCCCGCACTCTCTCAGGCGAGGATTTGGTACAGAACTTTATAAAAGCAGCCACGATGTTTACCTGGTGCAGCAAGCATTGGGCCATTCCGATATTAAAGTAACTGCAGAACATTACATAGATGATTCGGAATCAGTTTCTGAAAGAATATCTGCATTTTCAAGCAATCTGATACATTAGAATGTGTAAAAAAATTTTTTAAGAAAAATCGCAAAAAATAAACTGCATTTTCTGAAAAGTAGCATTGCTATCAAAATTAAAAACGATTTATAGCGATCATTTTTAATTTTGATAGCAACTGTTGTAGGGTTCGTAAAATATGTTTATATAATTACCAAATGTTGTCGTAAAGCCCCTTGCTTTAGCAATGGGGATATAAGACAACTATTATTTTGTTGAAAGCTATCTAATATTTATTGCATTATATAAGTTGCAGTAGTATAATGTATTTATGGAATACAAGTCAAACCATAATGTAGTCTATTCCTGCAAATACCATGTAGTATGGTGTCCCAAGTATCGACGTTCCGTTTTGATAAACGGTGTTGATGTTCGCTTAAAGGAGCTGATTAAAGAAACCTGCGACCAACTAAATGTCGAAATAATCGAAATGGAGATCATGCCCGACCACGTGCATTTGCTTATGGAAGTAGACCCGCAGTTCGGAGTACATAAAGCTGTTAAGCAGATCAAAGGCTATTCCTCTAAAATGTTGAGGGCGGAGTTTCCCTGGCTTAAATCAAGGCTGCCGAGCCTTTGGACGAACAGCTATTTTGTGAGTACGGTTGGCGGTGCTCCGCTTGCAGTAATCAAACAATACATTGAAAATCAGAAAAACGTGTAGGTATCTTTTATGCAACTATCAGAAACCATCAAACTTTATATGACAAAAGAACAAAAGAATCTTATTGTTATGGCTATGAACGGGTACATCAGTACGGTTAACAGCCTTGTTTCTGTTGCCACAAATGGTACATCTATCAGTAAATATACCACTGCCGATGTAGATGCAGCCCTGCCATCTGCTCTGACAAATCAATGTATACGTGATGCCAGATCTATCGTGAATAAGTACAATAAAGACTGTCGTAAGGTTTCTGCCAAAAACAAAAAGCTTGCCAAACAGAAATCTGCTGTTACGATAAAGGAACCTGCAATTCCTGTACTTAAAAGACCTTGCTGCTATATCAATAATCAGAATTTCAAAATTAAGGATAACTATATTGATTTCCCTGTTCTGATTGATGGCAAATCAAAGCGTATATCTGTCCGCACCTCTATGACGGGTAAGCAAAAAATGATATTTGCTAATGCTAAACTTGGCACAATGCGCATCGTCTGCAAGGGAAATAAGATAGTGGCTCAGGTTGTCTATGAGGCTGCGGAATCCCAATATTCTGATGATGGCAATGTCATGGGTGTTGACCTTGGCATTAAATGCCCTGCTGTAAGCTACTGCTCGGATGGCAGTGTTAAGTTCTACGGCAATGGACGCAGGAACAAATACATGCGCAGACACTATAAATATCTTCGCAAAAAACTACAGAAAGCAAAGAAACCGGCTGCCGTCATTAAGATCAATAATAAAGAACAGCGTATCATGAAGGATATCGACCATAAGTTAAGTCATGACATTGTGGCTACGGCAGCAGCCCATAATGTTTCGGTAATAAAGATGGAGCAGCTTCAAAATATCCGTTCCACGACAAGAACAAGTCGCAAAAACAATCACAGCCTGCAAGCTTTGCTTTGTATTCTATAGACTTGCACAGTATATAGAATACAAAGCAAAGCTTGCAGGCATTCAGGTTGAGTATGTAAACCCGGCATATACAAGCCAGAGGTGTCCGATATGTGGAAACATCCATCATGCCAATGATCGAAATTACACATGCAAGTGTGGATTCCACACACATCGGGATCTGCTTGGAGCCAGGAACATATGTAACTCAACTGAGTATGTTGGTAACAGACATACTGCATAGGGAGCTATAGGCTCTGCCCTATGATGGGTAATGGCATACCAATATCTTGCACTGCGGCCTAACAGAAATGTACTGGTCAGCCGATAACCTCGGCAGGTAGCAAGAATCCCCTGCCTTTAGGCATGGGGAGTGTCAATCTCATCCAGTTCTTCTGATTCTTTTATATCCGGTCATAATACGCGCAATCATTGCTCTTTCATATTTATAACTATATTTTTCTCTGCTTAATACGCAAGCCGTTTTATTATATCGAAGTCCTACTACGCCCGTTTTCTCATACTGTGCTAAATCTTTATAAAATTCGTTTATTTTTCGTTGCAAAGTATAACACACACAACTATAAATAAGTTCCTGTTGTATTTTATATTTTGAATTGCCTAAAATATATTTTGTAATCTTCTGTGAATCCAATTCATCAAATAAATATACATTGCCAAAATCATCATAATTGGCGTAACAAAATGTAGAACGAACTACTTCACCTATACCATAATATATCCCATCATTATCTATCATTGTGAATAATTCATTCCGTGTGTAGCAATTTATTCCTTCTTTGATCATATCAATGCTCTCTTCATAAGAACATATGTAATCTTTTATGTTCAGCATATATTATTCCTCTTACAAAAAAATGCAATTTCTACATCATATGTTGAAAATTTACGTATTTATATCATTTTGGGGTGCTTGTTTGACTATAAAGTCTTTTCTTAATATGTCGAAAAAAATATCCAAATCCATCTTACTTCCTGGATTTGGGTTATGCATGAACCAATTTTGACATACAGAGAATTTGAATCCTTGAGCATTTATTATGTCGTAAGAATTATTTTCTTCAAAGTGAAAATAGTATAAAGAAAGTAATTCTAAAATTTCGCATGACAAATTAAATATCGTTTCAAATTCTTCTATATTCATTCTAATCTGTTTTACGTATTCAATTTTTTCTATGTCATAATGAGCAATTAAAGAATTTCTCATAGACTGAATTTTTTTTGCTATTTTTTTCCCTTCTTTGATTTTGTTACGCACATCTTTTAATTTTTCCTGTATAACCGCTTTTTCATCATTTTTCAAATTCTTTTCTACAAATAATTTTAAATATTGTATTCCGCAATTTTTTTTCTTCTCGATATCTGGATTATCCAAGAAAAATTTACATATCGTTAAAATCATAGAATCAACTGCGTTTTTTAAATAATTATTTAGGAATATTGTCTGTGTAATATAAATCCCTTTTTCGTTAAACTCATTTGTTATGAAATCTATAATTTTCTTACAATACACTAAATTTGTATCATATAATTCCAATTCATTTTTTATCAAACATAATATGCTCTCAAATTCCTTGCAATATTTCTCTTCAAAAAGATTCTTATAAAAATCTTTTTTCATGTCTTTAGATCTACAAAAAAAATATTCTTGAATTGCTTCCATGAGTGAATTATTCCTTTCAATACACAAATCTTCGTCCTCATAGATTTTTTCCTTGATTATATAGCTATTACATATTAATTCTGAGAAATTCACTATATTTTGATTATCGTCTTCACAAAATGTATCTATCATAACTAATAAAGCTTTATTACATACATACCTTAAATTTAAATTTTTTATCTCTTCTTCGTTGGACTCTTTCAGACAACGTACAAGAACTGTGCAACCTTCTATGTACTCTTTTATATCCCAATTTGCTGAATTCTCATAGAAATTTCTTAATGAATCTATTAAATATAAATACTTCGTTGAAAATTCTGTTATGTTCATACTTCTTCCTTTTCTGTCTATTAAAACTGTAGAAACTTGGTTTGCATATCTGTTTATTATGTTGCTTTGAATCACAAAGTTTGTATGCACTACATATTGCGAATTATATATGTTAATTATATCTCACTGCATTTTTATGTCAAGTTAGAGTTTTGCTAACGTGCGTAAAAAAAAATAACTGCACATTAAAAAAATAACTGCACATTAGATACAATTAACGTGCAGTTATTTATAAAGATTAGGGTGTCAAAAGGTGGCTCACAACTTAGTGGCTAGCAAATTGCACAAAGTCGAGACTGCTTTTGTGACTTTGGGAGAAAATTAGTAAATCTTAGTCTGCCTGTTAATGTATAGTGTTTTGCTGCCATGGACGGCAGCAAAAGTCTTAATGCCCCACGGACAGGGCATTTAAGACGTACACGTCACTCCGCCACAACCCAACTCAGGCAGAATTAGATTTTCTTATTTTCGTACAATGGAACAAAATAGACTCGGCTTTGTGCAATTTGCCGATCAAAAAACTTGAAACCACCTTTTGACACCCTAATCTTATAAAGTAATAAACATTTCAAAACAATCAAATTTAATTTTGATTGTCAGCTATCATTTTTAATTTAGACATTCGCCAATTTTCGTTCGTTATTTTATTTATTTCAAATATAAAACCATATTTCCAAAATTTCCTAAATATGCCTCTGTATATTCCTTTTCATCTTCTACAAAGTCAAAGCATAATGACAAACAATCCGGTGTATCGTCCCTGATAAATATTCCTTTTATGGCAGCATCAATGAATGTCTTTACTTCTATATTGTCGTTGTCTCTCATATTTTGCGTGGAACCATGGTTTACGACATATAACATTGCCTTTTGAGAAAATAAATTTGGATCATTCTCTTTTAACCACTGTTCAATGGCTGATCTATATCCGGAATAATATACATTGGGATCATATTCATATCGCAGTCTCCCCGCATACTTATCAATCGTAATCCGGTGTGGCAGCGGTTCATTAAACCGAAAATAATACATTCCTTCTTTCTTTTCAATATGAAAAGCCGGCTTTACAGGCATATATTGATAATCTGTAATATCCGCAAGCATATTTCGAATAGATACTATTTTACGGTATGAGGATGCAATTTGTTCTGTTCCACTGCTTAATTTCCTATTAAAAGTATATATATCGTCCAAATTACAGGCTGCATTATATAAAACATCACATGTTTTTTTTAAATTATGTATTTCGCACAACAATTCTTCTCTCGTTTTTTCTCTTAAATCCATTCCTTTTCCTCCAAAAGTATTTTTTTGTATATTATACCATAATAAACCATTTTATCTTGCATTATTATAAAAATTATGCTATATTAATTATGTTAACAAAATCAAAACAATAAATCGGGAATTCTTGTGAACCTACCCAGTTTCACAGTTTTCTATATAAGGACTGTCTCTTGCGGTCCTTTTTTTATGCCATACGGCATCTAAATCTAAATTACATGCTGCCAGCTCTGGTTGCATGTTTCCATACATACTAAAATTAAAAAGGAGGTGCTACTTGTGTTAGCACAAATTATTGAAGCAATGGGATACGCCCAAGCTCATAACAGCATTTTGCTGATCAATGTTATGATCAGACGTGCTGTGGAGTTTGAGCAAAAGGCATCAGAATATGAAGAACTACGTTTCTATCCTGTAGGCCATCCTCGAAAACTTCTTATCGAGAAAAGAAACGAATGTTTTAACGAAGTGCTTGTAGAACTAAAAAAATGGCACGATGGAAATGGAAATATCTTATTTTCGCTTCCTCTTCCATTGCGTCCATATCAAGAAGATGCAAGCAGGATTAAATTAATCTGCAAAGATTTTTTGCAGTTGGAAATGTCGGGGGAGATTGAATCTGCCCTCAAAAAAGTAATTTAAGGAGGAAATTTTATGTCAGCAAAGGTAATATTCCATTCCTATGTTTTGGATGGAAAAATAAAGTTTGATAAGGCATCAAATGGTGCCGACACAGCTTCGTTTTGTATAAAAAACGGAGATGAAAAATACAGAATGGTTCTCTTTTCGGATGGAACCGATCAGAGCCCATTTTCACGCATGAAAACTTGTGTTGAGAAAGGATTTTTGGACAAAGGAAAACCAATTTGGGTAGAGGCAGAAATGTCCTACTATCAGAAGAAAATGATTTCCGATGAAGCATGGGAAAAAATTTCTTCTTCTGTCTCGGATAAGATATTAACCGATCTGTTTGGCAGCACGGAAAATCCATCAAAGGGAAAGTTTCCGCGTTTCAAAGTAACCGATTGGGATTTCGCTATTCCAAAAGATTATTTGGACGCCCGAAAAGAAATAAAAGAAGCTCCAAGTAAAAAACTGAATGATGGAGAAAACAGCGGTTCCTCCAAAAAGGAAACCATACAGCCGTTATCTTTGTCAGGACGGTTTAGTTCGTAAAAGGCAGGTGGCAAATAATGTTAGAATTGATAATTATAATCATAGCATTGATTCTATTCACGAAAAAAAATGAAACAGGTGAAAATAAATCAGCTTCTACTATTTCATCTGCTAAAACAAAGGATTCGGATTATGAAAATAGTTTTGACTATGAAAACCGCTCAGATTATGAAAAGTCTGAATTGTATTTTCGTCATCGTATGGAAATGGTGTTGAAAAAGAAATACCCGGAATTAATTTCATGGAGAATGACACGTCAAGGCGTGTCTCTCCTAAATCAGGCAATCGAAGTTGTCGTCACTCTTCCAGAAGAAAAAAAAGAGAGAATCTGGATCAACCAGCATGAGCTGATTGGATCATTCAAAATTCTGCCGGAGGAAGTTTCGGAGAATGACATTGCGGATGAATCAATTCCTGATGATCTGCGCGAATTTTTCGAACTAAACGCAGGCATCATAAATGAAAGAATTCGAATTGCTGTAGAGAAGAAAAATAATTATGCTTACTTCTCTTTTAGTAACAACGAATCTGATGATCTGAAAAAAAGGATTGTCACAAAATTAGAGCAAACCATTGACGGTGCCATGTTCAGTTTATGTGACAATCAATTAGAAATGAACGTCCAGAATTTACTGGATGACTAAATTTACACAGAGGGCTGCGCCTTCCGCACAATGCGGTATCTTGATTTGGCGTATGCCTTACCATGATATTGCTGCGGAGGCATCCTCTTAAATCAAATAAATGGAGGATAAAATCATGGAAAATACATTTTTTACATCTGATGATGCAGTAGTTACACTTAAAACTGAAGCCGACAAAGAAAAGGTATTAGAATTCATCGCAAAAGATGAATGGTACACACCATATATTTGGGAGTGTTTTGCAAAAGAGATTGCAAATGCACCGCTTTTCTTTGAACAGTACAAGGAGCAGTTCGAAACAGAGCTGCCAAATGGTCTGAAATGTAATGTTCCGGCGCTGGATAATTCCAACGAGGAACTTATGGAAACTGCAAAAGATACCGGGCTTATGCTCGGTTTTCCGGCTAACGGTGGCATCGTTGTGAAACCAACAAGATATACGGCATTTACGTCGATTTGCCAACGTGCCGGAATTTCTGGATCAACAATTTCCAACATGGATGAAAAACCTTTGATTTCCGTGCTTCCTACAATGGAAAAAGCACAGTGGTTATCCAGAGGATTTTCGTTACATAAAGCAGACTGCAAGATACTCTATCGCGATGGTAAAGTTTCAAGTATGCTGTCGAAAGAATATGAAATTCTTCCGGCAAATGAAACCATCCCGCGTTTTGAACGGAAACTAAGGGAAGATCATCCGGATTTGACTTTCTCATCCGGTATGTTTTCCCATGAATACCTGGTACTTGACTACATGCTGAACGATGACATTATGGAAGATTCATTTATTTCCATGCTCTCAGAGTATGGCGTCTCAGCAAAAACAGTTAAAGCCGGTGTACGTTTTTCAACATCAGATGTTGGAAACAGCTGCGTAACTGCAGCCCCATTCTATGATCTTGATGGAGCCCGTATCAGGCTTGGAAAACCAATCTGTTTATCCCATGATAAAGGACACAGTATTGAGCAGTTCATTAAAATGCTCAATGGACTTGCTATGGTCTTTAAAGAAAATGAAGATCTTGTTGAAAAGCTGGGAAATACGCAGATCAAGCATCCTGGAGGATGTTTTTTGCATATCATTGACAAAAACCGCTCTCTCAGATCCGGATCAGAGGATCTCGCAGATGAGCTGGATGCAGAATTTCCTGCAGGATGTACAGCGATTGATGTTTTTCTTGCATTAAATAAAATCGTTGAGGTTAGAAACAGCCGTAAGGAATTAAACCCAACACAGCTGATCAACTTGACAGAAGCGATTGCTAAATTACTTCTTATCAATTATACAGATTACGATCATGTATGGACTGATGAGGATTAACTACTACTAACTAATACTGCCCTATGTTGCATTTTATGTTACATAGAGCAGTTAAATTCGAAAAAATATCATATTTAATTTTGATACAAGGAGGACTCAAATGAAAAAAATCAACGTAATATTAATTTTGTTATTAATGTTTTTATTAACCGGATGTGGCAACAAATTTGATTTATATCAAAGTACGCAGGATATAAAAATCACACGAGGATATGACAGCGGAACTGCCAGGATTAAAATTAAAGATACATACAAAAAAGAGGGTGAAAATTACATTATATTTACAACGGATCAAACTGAAGAACAAGAATTCGTGTTGTCAAAGAAAAAGTATGATGAATATATCGGAAATGGTAATGATGCTGTCGATTACACGTCATACAATTTACAATTAGATACAGTGCTTTATAAATACAAAGACAATATATTATTTGTCTATTCTTCAAATAATGACAACACAATAAAATTAAATAATATAATAAAAAAATATCAGGATATCGAAGTTTACCAGGAGAATAAAGATCATGTTGGTTCTTCTTCTATATGTATAAAAAAATATCTGGATAATAAATTTGATAAGCCGGATTATACCATATTATCCGAAAATGACAAAGACAAAAATGATGATACAAGAGCCTTTACAGGTAGAACTGTAGAGACACTTAATGTCTCTCGTTATTCTTTTATGGGAGAAACTGATTTTACAGAAGATGACGTGAATCATTACTGTAAGATCATTGATGAAATCTCTAACAAGATTTTGTTAGGAATTTCAACGGAAAAATAAAATACAAAATAACTACTACTCTCTGCTCCTTTTGGTGACAGAAGGTATAAATTAATAACGTAAACTATCATTATCAATTTTGATAGTTAAAGGAGAAAAAAATGAAAACAATTTGGAAAAATAAGATAGTAGATGTAGAAATATATCTTGATCTTGAAAACAGTTTGGATGGAACAGCCACTATTTTGTCAAATAAGAACGTACTTGGAGAAGCAGCAATTTTTGCATTTAATTCTTACGAATATGCAGAACCTTTGTATTTCGTTGAATTACCGAAGATTTCTGCTTACCAAAAGATTACTCTTCTTGCCATGTTTGATACATGGTATGGAGATACTGACCAGGAAACAACTAAGTGGGCGTTAGAGTACCAGCTTTTAACAAGAATGCTGGTGAAAGAAAATGCGCTGATCCTAAATCCAAAACATTTAGAATTGGATTTAGATCTTCTTGAGAAAATCAAAAATATTATATGAGTTTAAGTTTCCATAGAAATGTTTTACCCAATATGATATTATATAATATATAGGAAGGAAAATAGGTGCATCATTATGAATTATTATTTGATTTCATTGATTGTCGGGTTAATTGTGTTTTTCATTAGTTTATATGCATTGCACAACAGTTATTCTACGGTACGCAGGATATTATTTATAGTCACTGCCATGATAGGCTCTTTTTTATGGGTATTGCCCGTAGGTTTTGCAAACGATGAGGTGGAGGTACCCTATATTGTTGCCGACAAGAAAATTGAAAATATAAATTTAGATATGAAAGATGAATTACTTGTTGCAAACAAGTATATTTTAGTCGTAAATACAAAAACAAATCCAGAAAAAACGACTGAAGTAGAAGTTAACAAAAACATTTATGATAAAGTTATTATTAACGATGAAATAATTGTTAATGTTACAATTAACAGAATAATAAACAAAGCTGTTAATTATTCTGTTGATCAGGAATGTACCTGATATGATATTACAAATAAATTAGAAGAAGATGGATGGCTTGGAATTGATTAAAAACAATTTAAGCATATTCAGACAGGATGAGGCTATTCACGTTAGTGTGATAGCCTCTTATTTGTTTTGTTTTGTATAGATTTTTTATTGACTCTTTACCGATATAATGCTAATATAGCAATGTAAATAAAATTAATTAATAAATCAAAAAGTTATGTGTAATACCCCATGGATCACATAACTTTTATAATTTGGATCGCTTTAGAGCGGTCTTTTTTTATGCCCTTTTGTGGCTTCTATATAGAGCAATTCTAAATTCCACTCTCCTATTCTGGATGAGTGTTTCCATAAATTACAGAAAAAATAAATTTTTATTTGGAGGAAAACAAGATGAATAATAACTTAAAAGCTTTTTTCACAAAAGCAGCTTCCTTTATTGGAATGCTGTCTATCATACCTATTCAAATCTTTTTTGTAAATGATGTGGAGGTAATCGGTGCTGCATCCGTTCTGTTTATTGTGTGTGCAATAACATTTGTACTGCCATATAAAATGCTCACGTTTGAGTATTGGGAATACGAAGAATACACAAATTACGAGAATACTGATAAGAAACCCGTACAACCACAAAATCATCGTGGACACGCAGCATAAGGAGGAACTATTATGAACGCAACCTATTTATTAATGGTTACGCCGGAAGGTAACCACAATAAATTTTACCGGATGCTGCCAAATTTCCCGGACGATTCTCATTTTACGGTTGAATGGGGTCGTGTTGGAGCTACAGCCATAAAGAAAATTTACAGTATGGCGGCATGGGATAAAATCTACAAAGATAAGATAACAAAAGGTTATGTAGATCAGAGTGATTTACATGACTGTGTAGTTACAGTCTTATCAGAGTCAAATTATGCTCCTATTGCAGATCAGCTTGTGGCTGAACTGGTAGACGCACTTTTGGCTTACTCGGACAATGCGATTAAAAAAAATTATATCGTGTCATCCAAAGATGTAACACAGGCAATGATTGATCTTGCCAGGGAAAAAATCGATCAGTTATATTCAGTGACCTCTTTATCAGAGGTCAACGCCATACTCTCCCAGCTTTTTACCATTATTCCAAGGAAGATGGAAAAGGTTGAAGATTATCTTGCTCATACAGAAATGGATGCTGCAGAGATAATCACCAGAGAAGAGGCACTACTTGATATCATGACTGGAAAAGTCAATCAGAAAACAAGACATAATATACGAAATGACAATATATCCAATACTATTTTGGATGAAAATAATTTGACGATACGTCCATGTACCATGGATGAAATACGTCATATTAAAAAGTTCCTTGGAAAAGAATCGGAACATAAACTGAAAAATGCGTTTTATGTTAAAAATATAGTAACCGAAGCGTGTTTTTATGATTACTGTTCCAAGAATCAAATTTCTGATAAGGACATCCATTATCTTTACCATGGATCCCGTAATGAAAACTGGTGGAACATTCTAATTCAAGGTCTATCATTACGTCCAAAAAAATCTGTTGTCCGGACAGGTGCTATGTTTGGACATGGATTATATTTTGCTCCAAGGGCAAAAAAGTCTATCGGCTATACTTCATTAAACGGAAGCTATTGGGCTGGTGGATCATCATCAACATGATTTTTAGCAGTTTACAAAGTTGCATATAAAAATCCTTATAAAGTCTATACGCATGTCTCTGCATATGAGCGCTTTACCAAAGATAGCGTTAAACAGTTAGGAGCCGATGCAGTTTTTGCTTCTAAAGAACAGGGAATGTTGGTGAACGACGAAGTTATCATTTACGATGACAAACAGGCAACAATTCGATATCTTATCGAATTGGTCTGACATGGTTTTGAGCGATTTATGTTGATTTTTATGGTTTGCAATGGTATAACATACTTTGTAAAACTAATTCAACAAAAAAATCGCAAACGAGACCATGAACATATTGTTCGTGGTCTTTTTTTGCAAAAAAATTAATTTTATAGTCCTTATAGGACAGAAAAGGAGAAAAATATGAACAAAGTTATGCTTATGGGAAGAACCACTAGGGATGCAGAAATCCGTTATACACAAGGGGAAAAATCTACTGCTATTGCAAGATTTTCTCTCGCAGTTGACCGCCGTTTCAAAAGAGATAACGACGAGCAGAATGCAGATTTTATTAGCTGCATCGCATTCGGAAAAATTGCTGAATTTCTGGAAAAGTTCGGACGCAAAGGAACAAAATTTGTTGTGGAAGGTCGTATTCAGACTGGCAGTTACAGCAATAAGGACGGACAGAAAGTGTACACCACAGACGTTGTTGTGGAAAACATTGAATTTGCTGAGAGCAAGAACAGTTCAGGTTCAGGTGGCTCTACCAATCAGCCTGCTCCTGCTCCTTCCGCTGGTGATGGATTTATGAATATCCCGGACGGAATTGATGAGGAGTTACCATTTAATTAAACGTTAGAAGAACACACAGCATAATAATTTTTTTACAAAACCCACTTTTTGTTAAAAGGTGGGTTTTGTTTTTCCAGGAAGGAGAATTTTATGAAACTACCAAGAAGATTAAAAAATGAAGAAATTATGGTCAAAGTAGACCATCTCACAGAAAAAGATGTTACGCTTGTGCTTTACACAAAGCCAACTGTGATCATGAACATAATGGACGAAACGTTCGGTCCTGATGGATGGCAGGTGGAGCATACTGCTATTCCAAAAGGAAACGGTCACATGACCATGTTATGTAAAGTGTCTGTATATGATGAAAACAGAAAAACATGGATATCAAGGGATGATGCCGGGGAGCCTGTTGGCAGCCATTCTGATAAAAGTCAGGCTACGGATGCGCTGAAAAGGGCATGCGCTCTGTTTGGAGTGGCTAAAGAATTAAAAACCATGCCAGAGGAAATTATCGTGCCCGCTTTTCGACCCAAAACAGACGAAAATAACAATGCGGTAAAAAGGAACGGGTTTCAGGAGACAGAGACACTGATCAACATTACAAAAAATGATGATGGATCCCTAAGCTGCATGGATCGATTCAGTATTGTCCAGTATCTGTTGGATGACACTTGGAATATCTGTGCATTGTGTATCAAAGACGATACCACCGGCAAACGTATATTTACACGCGACTACCGGAACAACAGTATCCCGAAGCCATCTGCTATTGCTCCACTTTCTGCTGCAGAACTTGCAAGGTTTTCCATGTTAAAAGCCGATATGGGCGCTTTTGCACGAAAAGGGAACACGATAGGAGAGCTTCAGCCGGATGAGCTGCGCTGGCTGTTTGGACGGACAAAATCCACAGACATTAAACGCGGTTGTCTGGAAATTGCGGAGGCAATTCCTGAATACAAAGAGGAATTTGTTACGGCCGGATTTAATCCAGATGAGTTATTAAAAGAATTTCGTGAGGACCGGTAGCATTTTGCTGCCGTCCTGATAAAAAAATTGGGAGGAAAATAAATGGCAGCAAAGATTACAGAAAAGGAACGGCATATTTTCATTGAAAATATGTTTGCTAAATTGGAAAACGTAACTGTTGAATCCATCGTCAGTTCACGGATTCCTTTAAAACATAATGGGCGCCATCTGTTAGGACTATGCCCTTTTCACAATGACACCCATTTAGGATCTTTTTTAGTGACACCTGACAGAGGGATCTGGAAATGCTTTGCCTGTGGTGATGGATATGCAGGAAACGGCATAAAATTCATCAGCTTATATGATGGAATCGATTATCTGCAGGCAGCTTTCAAGGTGGCTTTAGAGAAGGGAATAATTACATATGATGAATATTCCCTATATTCTCAAAGACAAAACTACTCTGAGTCGTATATAAAAAAGATTGCTGAAAAATACGACAAAGAGAAAAAAAGCAGCGCAAAACCTCTGAAAATGGCAGACATTGCCATTCGTCATAATGTATATCACGTTATAAAGGATGCCTGCCAGCTTTCAGATCAACACATGTCACAGTTGAAAGAGGAAAGGAAATTATCGGACGAAAGAATAAATGCCGATTATTTCACCTTCCCGTGTTTAAGCTGGGAAAAAAATAATGTCATAAAAAAAATCCGTGAAGAATATCCAGAGTATACGGATGAAGTATTAATGACTGTTCCCGGATTCTATTATGACAGGACTAAAAAGAAAATTGCATTCTATGCCGTAAAAGGCATCGGAATGCTTATACATGATGTTTACGGCCGTGTAGCAGCCATTCAGATTCGTAGAGATACGATAAAAGAAGGGCAGCAACGATATATTTGGTTCTCCTCTTCTTTTGCCCCATACGAACCGGATAAATATATGGGTGGAACAGGATGTGGTTCTCCGCGAGATATCTTATATCCCGCAAACACAGATCGCTCTATCCTGTGTATAACGGAAGGTCGTTTCAAGTCTGAGGTTATACGCGACTTTGGAAATGTCACAATATCCTTGCAAGGTGTCGGCTCTCAAAAGGGACTCGATTCTGACATAACAGAAATTATGAAAGAACTTCCTATAAAATCCGTGTTCTTAATGTTTGACGCAGATTCGTTTGGAAATACTGCCGTATTTTTGCAGTTGGAAAAACTGATCTGCATGTTGCAGGGAAAATTTCCATCTCTGAAAATCAGAGTTGTATGTTGGCGCAAAGAATACGGAAAAGGTATTGATGATCTGTATCATAATGGAAAAATTAAAACTGTGAAATATATAGAATCTGATCTGTATGTCAAAACTTACAGGTCCGTGCTTTCTAAAATCCTCAAGTCTTATGAAACGGAAAGTTTATCTGACTTAAAAAAACTATCTTTAGAAGAAAAAAAGTCGTTTGAGGATAACCTGCAGCAAGCAGAGGAAAGTATATTTCTGCAATAATTTTTATTGAAATATCTTTTCCACTATGATATAATCATTGCATAGAAAAAATTAAAAAAAGAAGTCAAAAAAAGCCATACGGATATTCTGTATGGCTTTTATTTTAATCAAAGACCGGTTTTCGGTCTTTTTTTTATGCCTTTTACGGCTTTATTCATATATAACAGCAAACTTTTAATCTAATCAACACGAAATTCGTGATCAGATACAAAATAAGAAAAGAGGAAAAATTTATGGAACAATCATTAGTATGGTATCCAGTGCAGTCTAAGGAAGAACGCGCTTATATCGTAAAAAACAAATGGCAACTTAAAAAATTTAACAGGATATTCGGATGTGAAGCTTTCATCTATCCGGCATTATATGTGAACTTCTTTGGAGAATTCACACCTGTGGATATCAAAAGTATACCCAGTTATGAAAAACTGGGTTACAAAATTATTAAATTATAGCATAAGAAAGGAGTTGGTTATTTATGGCATTGCCAACAAAAACAGACCTGTCTACATTAGTACTTCCTGGTGTAAAACCGGTCGAATATTTTAAGATAGCAAATGTATTTCAGGATGAGTTTGATGCTCTTCCTTCTGAATTTCAGGTTCATTATGATTATGATCCTGAAACTCGGACATATACTCTGGATGAGTTGGAATGGCTCAAATGGAGAAAACACGGACCATATCATCGGCATCCGGAAGATTCGAGATATATTGAATACACTCTTGGTGGCAGCGACATCGCAGTTCTGTTTGACGGTTCAGAGCTGTCTGAACAGCTGTTTTTATATGACGGGCAACACGGCAGCAACTTTAAGTCTGCCATTGAACTGTTTTATGAAAAAACAGGAAAAAAGTTTGAAATGAAAGAGAAAATGGATTCAGATGTTCTATGGGTAGGACATAACGAAGAACCCTCAATCCGCAATTTATTCAAGCGAAATTATTGCAAGGATCATCCGCTCGATATAGTGAAAGTCATCAATGACTGTCATATGTATCAATGTGGAATGAGGGATCACACCGGGAAACTGCTCTATCCTTTCGTTTTATGCGATTTGGATGGACTTGTTGAAATCAACGGTGTGACCGGTATCCTTGAATGTAAGACGTGCAACAAAGGCAGCGAAGACTACAAGCTTTGGAAAAAACATATCGTACCTTTGAAATATTACCTGCAGGTATGTTGGTACATGCTCTGCATGAACCTCCCATATGGTTATATTGTCGCTAAATGGGGATTACTTCCATCGGAATGCGTCTATATTTATATAGAGCGTAATTTTGATGTTGAAAACCTCATTATCAAAATGGCACAGGATTTTCTTGAAGCGGTAAAAACAAAACAGCCACCTGATCTGAATAATCAGAATTTGGACCGACTCTTTGTTTACTGGCGCAAAAAAATGGGCAATCCAAAGCCGGATGCGCCGGTTAAAATGCTTGGACGCGAGTACAAAGATACCGCGCTTACTCTTTCGATGATTGGAACATCTATTAAAGATTTTCAGCAGAAAGAGTCTGACTTAAAAAAACAGCGCCGGGATATTCTTACAAAACAGATTTTCCCAGTAATGGGACAATCCTCAGAGGCATTGGTAGATTTTTCACCATCCTCTAATATGAGAATAAAACTGCATAATGGCAGTAAAAAAAAGGTTGATTCGGATAGTTTAAAATCATATGATCCCGAATTATACCATCAATATGTGAAAGAGGTTTTTGATGAAAAACTCTTTATCGAAGAAATGACGGACACCGATCTCGGTGACGAGTTTATCGTGGACAGCAATGTCCTGACTGACTCAAAATTAGAGTATTGTGATGTTCGTCTGGAACCTAAAAATAAAAAATAAATAAGGAGTGGCGAATATGCAGTTTGCCGAAAAGATAGTTGATCGAGCCTTAAGGAAGACTGGATCTACCTGGATAACACAGGAAGATCTGGAAAAGGAAATGGCCCGATCAAACACAGGAACTATGAATGATATCATTTATGGTGTCAAAGATAAGTTTCTTGTTTCGTTTAAGATGGGAAACGGCATGACCGCATATTCAACAAAACATTTTCATAATGCAGAGAATACGATTGCAGAAAATGTTATGCGGCTGCAATTTGTCATCCCATCAGCAAAATATGATGAGGCGGTTATTGACCGGCTCATTGATGAATTTGAAGAACAGAAAAATAACGGCCGAAAGCTGCATTACCACCAGCGTGATGCCGTCAAAATGGTCTGCAATAACAATTTTTCTGTTCTGACCGGCGGTCCCGGTACTGGAAAAACAACCGTTTTATCTGCAATCACTTATTGCCTGCGGGCATTAGATCAGCGGATTAAGATTGTTTTTACGGCCCCTACTGGAAAGGCTGCCAGACGTATTACTGAAAGCACAGGGGAACACTCTTCTACTGTGCATAAAAAACTTGGTATCGGATATAATTCGGATCTTTCATCTGTTTTTTACGAAGACGTTATGTTTATAGATGAAAGTTCCATGAATGATACTGAATTATCTTCTATCCTTATGCGCTCAATTACCGATGGCCGAAAAGTCGTCTTTGTCGGAGATGTTGATCAGCTTCCCAGCGTTGGACCGGGAGCTGTTCTGCGTGATTTGATTGCATCTAACACTGTTCCTGTCACAATGCTGACACATACATTCAGACAGGATAACAGTTCAAAACTATTTGCAAATATCTGCAATATTCGCAAAGGTATTCCAGAATTTCTGGATGGAGAAGATTTTCATTCCATCCTTTTGCCGCCTGGCAAAGGTCAGGAAAAATCTGCCACTCAGAAGATTCTAGCCGCTTATCAAAAGGCAATTCAAAAATATGGTGCAGAACATGTCGTTGTTCTTGTTCCATATCGCAAAAATGGATTATGCAGCAATGCGTTAAACAATCAGTTACAACGCATTGCCAATTCACGTTCCTGTGGTTACCGCTATCATAATCAGGCTGAAAACAACACACTCTTTTTTAAACAGGGTGATTTTGTGATGCAGCTTGTAAATCGTGAAGCATGTGCCAACGGTGATGTCGGTCAAGTGGTTGAATGTTCTGCTACAGGCTTAAAAGTCAAATATGTAGATGCAACTGTAACGTATGCACCTGCAGATTTAGACCAGTTGGCACTGGCATATTCAATGACAATACATAAATCTCAGGGGTCAGAATATCCTTGTGTAATCATGTGTTTTTTGGAAGATCATGAAGCCATGTTACAGCGGAATTTGATTTATACAGGCATTACTAGGGCAAAAAAAGAATGCATTGTTATATATCAGCAAAAAGCTTTGGAAAAGGCCTGTAAAACGATTGCGGATGCCAACCGTTTTACTCTTTTAAAAGAAAAATTACAGGATTTAAGAGCGCAATATCGAATAATATATGGAATTTAAACTTAGGTGACGCTTCAGTAAGTTATATTGAGTAGTTCACTAACAAACTATTTGGTTCTGCCCTTTTGGGAGGCAGATGAAAGGAGAAAATATGAGTGAAAACGAAAAAAAAAGTAAAAGAAGAATATATGCAGAGGAAGGGCTATTGAACGCTGCATTTACATTAAATGGCTGGTTTGTAAAGTTAAAACCAGCATATGCCATAGACAAGATGGTCTTTTGCTTTGTAAAGAAAAACACAAAAGCAGCACAATCTTTCAATGTCTATATGGATCTGGATGATTTTGATATCTGGATGTCAGATATTGAAAACTTCCGAATGAAACGGATCATCGATGAAGAAAGAAAGGCAAAAAAAACACTGCCGGAAGCATATAAAATAGTAACCGGCGAAAAAGGGGCATTCTCCGTTGGAATCTGTAAAAGCTCCAATGGAGACGGTTATGTCATTAACGGACATGGTAAAAAGAAAGAAAACGGGAAATATACCGGGGATTTCATGAATGCCTTTGTTCCAGTGTCATATGACTGGCTTCGGGTTACGGCCAGATATTATAAGCTGACTGTCAAAAAACATTATGAAGAACTTTCAGATCTCATTCTGTTGGAATCTTCCAGACAGCATAATCCTGCCGAAGGTGTTCAGGCAGATCCGTCTGATCCATCTGAAGCAACTGAAAACGATAACAAAACAAACAATGCATCTTCTAGCGAAAACAAAAACAGTAAGACAGATAAGGACAATTCCTCTGCAAATAAACAGGAGAATGATACAAAACCTGCTTCAAAACCTGCAGCATCAAATAAAAAGCTACCTGAAATGGCCATTGATACGATGACAAAGGTTTGTTACGATGGAAAACAGTACAAATTTATGGCTCTTAATCCAGATGGAAAAGAGCTGAATATCATCGTTTCAAATGATACGGCACAGGCGCTTGGAGAACGCTTTGCAGAATTTAGAAGAGCCTGTGAGGAAGCCGTTAATAAGGGCAATCACATTCATGTCACCATGCAGTATAAAAACGGTACCTATAAAGATTCAAAGACAAACAAAGAATATGCTGTTTTTTATATGCTTGGTATTGCAACAAAATGACAAACGAGAGAAGCGGATGGATTTTTCCAGTTCCGCTTCTCTTTCATTTTTAACTAATTTTTGCTATAATATTTTAAAAGGAGTATTCATATGGAAAACAACACAATTTTCGATGACGTGTTTCGTACTATGTTAGAAAAGATGCCACAACTCGTCATCCCAGTTATTAACGAGGTTTTTCATACTTCTTATTCAAAAGAAGAAAAGATCAACCAGTATAGAAATGAACACCATACAGCCTCTGGTGAGATTATAACTGATTCTTATCTTGGAATCGGTAATAAATTGTATCATCTTGAATGTGAAAGCCGTGTTAAGGGCAATATGGTGATAAGAATGATTGAATATGATTTTGCAGCTGCACTAGAGGATATTGCATTGGCAGATGGAATATATGAGATGAATTTTCCACATTCATGTATTTTATATTTAAGACATAATAAGAATACACCAAATCATCTAAACGTCAGAATCAATATGCCTGATGGACAGCATATCATTTATTCTGTACCAACAATCAAGCTGCAGGAATACACAAAAGATGACATTTTCAGGAAAAAACTTCTTTTCTTTCTGCCATTTTACATCATGCGGTATGAGAAGGAACTTCATTCGATCGAAAAAGATTCGAAAAAAACAATAGAAATGGTTGAAGACATCGAATCTCTTATTGTAGATTTGAAAAAGGAATTTTCCTCCGATGAAGAAATGGAATTATATACACGGTTGGCAGAGCTGATGGAAAGAATTTCAGATTATATTTTGAATTCAGAAAAGAATTTAAAAGAAAGGATAGGTGCTATTATGGGCGGAAAAATTTTGGAATTAGAAACAGACAAAATATTAGAACGGGGAAGAGAACAGGGGCTTGAACAGGGACTTGAACAGGCAACGACAAAAATCATATCCCAGATGCTCAAAGAAAATGTTTCTTGGGATAAAATCATTCTGTATACTGGATGTACCAGAGAGGATATCGAGAAAATCAGCCGGGAAAGTTTGGCATAAAAACCGTGATTTCAATACTATATTTGATGATGTATTTCGAACAATGTTCGAGAAAATGCCAAAGCTTGTCATTCCGGTTATAAATGAGGTCTTTCATACATCTTACAATCGGAAAAGATCGAACAGTACCGGAACGAACATCACACAAAATCGAAAGGATTGGTGCTATTATGGGTGGAAAAGTTTTAGAACTTGAAACAGATAGAATTTTAGAAAATAGAAAACAGGGATTAGAGGTAACTTTATGTCATACCGAGATTGAGAACATAATGAAATGCTGGCAAATAAAATATTTGATATCCCAGATGCTTAAAGAAAATGTTTCTTGGGATAAAATCATTCTGTATACTGGATGTACCAGAGAGGATATCGAAAAATTAACCGAAAAATTATAATTTTTGAAACTCCACGGTTAAAACCGTGAAAAGAATAGCCCAGGATTTTGGAAAATCCTGGGCTATTTTCATAAATAAAATCCTTTCGTTTGTCGTAGGAGGAAACCCACTTCCTTTGGCAGGTGGGTAGTTGATATGAAACGTATATCCTAGCTGAAGAATAATTTCTTCACATCTTCCACTGGCATATCCTGTCCGGTATAAAGCTTAAATGCAGCAACTCCCTGCCATAATAGCATTCCTTTTCCTCCGACACAGGTACATCCTGCTTCTTTTGCCTCGCGAAGGAGTTTTGTCTCTTCCGGATTGTATACTGCATCTGCAACGACAAGTCCCGGACGGAATGCAGACAGGTCCTTTACAACACTCTGGTCATCCATCGGCTTCATTCCAACGATCGTGGCATTGGCAAAGATATCACTTGACTGGATCTCCTCTGTCATCTTTGCGGTATCTGCGATGTCATATACATTGACCACGCACTCCGGCACTGCCTTTTTAATCTTCTCTGCTGTCTGCAGCGTTCTCTCAAAAAATGCATCCTTGATATTGAAAATAGAAATTTCTCTCGCACCATCTAAGGCACACTGTACCTGGATCGCCGTCGCAGCACCGCCGCCTCCGGCTACTGTGATTTTTTTGCCTTTGATCTCAATGCCGTGATCTCTTAAGTTATGTACGAATCCCTCGCCGTCTGTAATGTGACCGGTCAGTTTTCCGTTATCATTGACGATCGTATTGACAGCACCGATGATTTGTGCAGCCGGTGAAAGCTCATCCATGTATTTTGCAGCTTCCACTTTGTCCGGCATGGTAACATTGCAGCCACGCATGTTAAAAGTCTTCATTGCAGCGATCGCATCTTTTACCTTGTCCTCTTTTATATCAAAAGCCACATAAGCATAGTCTAATCCCAGCTTCTCAAAGCTGTAATTGTACATCGCCGGTGATCCTGAATGACCGACCGGTGAACCGATCAATGCTAAAAGTCCTGTGTGGCCTGAAATACGCTTTTCCATGATTTAATCCTCCTGTTTTGTATCTGATACCTTTGCTACCTTATTTTAGTAACATGATATCCTCTTTTTCTGAGAATGGCAAGTGCTTTTTTTATTTAAAGCATTAAAGCGTTTTCAATATATGGAACTATATAAATTTTTTTATCATCTAACGAAAAGATTTTATATTCTACTCCAGCTTCCAATTTTTCAAAGAGGATATGTCTTTCCCTTGTTCTAATATAAACAGGTTTACCATCTGTTGTTTCAACTGGAACAAAAACTGCCAGCTTAGAGTGCCTTTTCTCTACGCTCATCTCCTGAAACTGGAGTAGTTCACGATAACATCCGATTGTTATTTTTCTCTTTTCTGCAGCAGAAACATGTGATTGCTTCCATATTTTTCCGAGAAGTAAATACTCGTGAATAACCAAACTTAAGTTTCTCAGCAATAGACAACATGTCATAAGACATAAACATATTATCAATATAATAATATGAATCATCCATACATTTTTTTCGGTTTCAGATTCTGTCAGTGTCAAAGAATACAAAATTATCGTCATAACTATGGTAATTAGTGTACTTGCTTTAAAAAAACTCTCAAATAATTTGTTTGGTCCTTCGAATTTTTTTGTGTATCTCTTTCTTATATGGTCCCGTAATATCATTAAATCCTGCTCTGATGGCAAATCGTTACAATTCCGAACAATTTCGTTTATTCCCATACTTTCCCTTCCATTTTTTCCTTTCTACTTGACACCCAACATAGCTAAAGCTAGGGGTTTTACGACACATTTGGATAAAAAAACATTGCATAAAAGCCTTCCATGCATAATACATAAAAGGCTCTTATAGATTTCTATTATATTTTCAGACTACTGCTTATTCGGTGCAAGGAACTGATTATAGAAGTTATTCAACGCATCCGGTTCTTTGCTGTTTCCAATTCCGTGAGTT
>ULQD01064993.1_pt1 | contig 42433 bp, 30 predicted proteins | sample 1954121 | NCBI WGS metagenome assembly ULQD01 (sample SAMEA4835646, study PRJEB28245) | human gut metagenome | biome: gut microbiome; material: fecal sample | place: Denmark | collected 2008 | reverse complement strand
TATGCCATCTTATTTTGGGGACATTTACTGAATATCCCAAAGAATAGAAATTAAAAAAGAAATGTTTCCTACAAGAAATCCCGCCATAAAAAGCGGGATTTCTTATTTCTAAAATAGCTCTAATTGTTGCCCTGCTACATTTTTACAATGAGGCTTCTTACCATAAAACAGCTCAATTTGTTCGAACTGCTTATCTGTTATACACATTATCCCCACCTGACCAAATTCTGGTAAAAATGACTTAACCCTTTTTATATGAACTTCTGCATTCTCATAACTGGCACAATGACGAATATAAATCGAAAACTGAAACATAGTGAAACCATCTTTCTGCAAATTTTTACGAAACAAGGCATAAGCTTTCTTGTCTTTTTGAGTTTCTGTAGGCAAATCAAAAAATACAAGTATCCACATAATACGATATTCACTATATCTATCCATCACATTTCAGGATAAGCTATTTTACGTAATTCACCACTAAAGCATTTATATAAAGAAGCAGTTGTCTGAGTAGCAGCTACCATTAATGGACTTCGCTTTCTACCAATAACAACATCGAGTGTAGGAATTGTCAAAAGAACTGATTTTATTTCCTTTGTCAACTCTACATTCTCACCATGAGTCTTAACAAGCTGAAATACGAGCTTATCTACATAGGGGCGATAAGGCTCCATTACATCATCCGCCAGACAATAAGCATTATAACGGTTATGATGATGTATTCCTAAAGTAGGCAACAAACCACTGGAAACTAAGGCACGAGCGATAATAGCTCGCAAAATAGCATATCCGTAATTTAATAAATTATTAGGAGGCATTCCGTCACGATCTCGCGTAAATCCCGGAATATGAGCATAAAGTGTTTTCCAATAGTAAGCAGCAGCCCTCGCTTCCAAATTATCAGGATCACCGCTTTTTACTTCTTCCGCCCACACCCTCATACATTTATTGTCCTCTCCTAAACAATATTGCAAGACATGTGCCTGATTCTGTATTTTAACTTTTATAGTTTGTTGCCACAATTGTTTCTTCAATGGAAGAGTCGCCATCAGCTGTTCCCTAAACCTTTCATTCTGAACAGTATTCCCATAAAGTGGCAATAATAATCCTACAGGCATACTTTTATTATCACAAGTTATGACACTACAATTATTTTCCAAAAGCGCTTCAAGCACTCCAGAAGTAATTGTTATTTGCTTATGGTCTAATATCACCAATCCTATATCTTCTATCGGTCTAGTTATAATCGATTGAGACTTAAAGCTTTCTGGAAGTGAAGCGTTACGCTCCACCTCCGGTAGCTTAATGACCAACTGATTATTTTGCAATGACAAATAAGCAGGGTTACCAAAGTATAGTGTTTTCTTGATCATAGTATTGAATTAGTAGTCAATAATTCTGTATAGATATATTCCCCAATCTATCCACCTCAATCGGAATACACCATTCTTTTATAGAAATTTTATCATCTGACAATTCTACTTTATTCAATGATGTATATTCATTTTTATCATATATAGATGAAGCGACCATATAAGGAACTAAAAACAATCTATTCCCTGTACAACTAACCATTTTATAAATTCTCTCTCTATCCAAAGGTTGAATTATTTTACCGCTATTACGCTCTTCTTCTGTCGGTAGATAGACTAAATCGTTAGGAGATAAAACAAATATGGGCAAATTACCTTTTGAGTCCTCAGGAGCGACAGATAATCCTTGCTTTTTACGCTTGATAACTTCATTCAGCGGTATGGTAGCAAAAGTCCGTTTACGGACTTGCTTGCCCGTAGCCTCATCCTCTTGCATAGATTCATACACTGCAAAAAATAAATTGGTTCCCTTAGCAGCTTCCACAAACTTTTTAACTTTATTACCACTTTCACCAACTGCAAACTTATCTGCTTTTTCATAAGTCCGTACTTTATAAATGGGCTGATGCCATTTCCCATTATTCAGAATAGTCATATTCTGATTCATACGCTCCACTCCATCGGGAGAAAAAGCAATGTCCGGATTGTTACCATTTTGTTGCAAATGACGCAGCAAAATCTTTTGTATACCTGTATCAGTTACTTCTTCTTCAATCTTCTTCTGATTAAAACTTGAATCCAATGATTTACGCGTAGCAAAAAAGCGTTCATTCGTTTCTTTTGTAAAATAGTAAACCTTGATTTTCTTTAAATTGACATCAGCCCAGACATCCTGATGCGTTTCGAAATACTTCGTTATTGCCTTCAAGTCATACTGAGATTTTAGCAACTCATATAGTTTGTTTTTCAATGATTTATCCACAACAATCGATGGATTATTGAGCACGTCTTTCAAAGGAAGTGTTTTCTCCTTACGCAAATTTACCTCACCATATACCGTATCTTTGTGCATCGGTTTACGAATCGCCCAACGATCACCTTTAGTTTGTGGAATCATTTTCTTTTCTCCATCTTCATTATAATGCTGGTAATGGTTCGTTGTACGATTTATTACCCGGAGGTTTTGCTTAAAGCTGACAACAATATCCGTCAATGCTACATATACATCCTGCGTAAACGTTTCCCAAGGTTTACGAAGAATCCATTTGTAATTACCGTTTGCGTCTGTCTTTACCTTATCACACAATAAATGCTGCAAGTCATAACGAGAAATTTCGGAACCTTTGCGTGCAGAAGCATTGTTCAGGTAATTGACAATATTCCTACCGGCACACGCTATCACAATGGCATCCATCGCATGGTGGCGATGATCTATTCTTTTCTTGTTAAATCCTTTCTGCAAATGCAAAGGTACGGCAGGCAACAAATGCCCATTTGTGCTTACAGAAGTGAAGTCTGTACTATCTGTTATTTTATTCAAGCGCAGGAAACGTGGAAGAATAATCCGGTTCCATACATCCTGTACTCCCCAGTCTTTCTTCAACCGATCTGTTACTCCACCAGTACAAACTATCACATTTTTCGACATACCTTCCTGTTCGCCTTCTTCACAGACAATATTCGAAAGCAAAGATTTTACGACTTTACTAATATATCGGCTATCGTTCAACTGGCGTTCAATAAAGTTATCAGGTATATCTTCAAGCAGCAGCTTTTTCATCTTCTTACTATTACCTAAGTAAGAGTCCTTCACAAAACGCTCATATTCTTCAACTGAAAAAATAGTAGCTGTTTCACCATTTCCCAATTCAACCTTTTCGCCGGAATGTTTCTTTATAAATTCATATCCTAAACAATTATCTTTCAGTTTGTTTACAGCCGATTCACAAATTACCTTATTGGTAAGAGAATCGTCAAAGTAACGCGATTGAGGAATTACATGCTCTATTTCATAAGCAGGAGTGAACAGTTTACCAAGCGGAATTATTCTGCCTGTATAAGGCGAACGATAGCGTTGCTCCAGCCACAATTTATATCGTAAGACTTCTGAAGTAGTAGGACGTTTCTTTACATCATTCTCCCTGAACTTTTTCAAAATTGAAGCAATATCGTCTGGCAAATCCTTTTCCGCAACACCTGATAACACACCTTCTTCATAGATTCGTAAGATTTCTTGCTGGGCAGGTGAATAAGGACGTACGTTCTCTATCTCAAATTCAGGATTCATAAATTCTGTAAGCAACGCCTTTATACGCAAATTTGTATTTTCGTTTTCCAATACCTGCGCTGTTATACGGGCACGTTCTTTGGACGGATTTTTCATTTCACGACCTAATTCCACATGAATTTCATCTATTCTTCCTTCTTGCCTCCAGATATCGCGTACCGTACGCAGCGTTTCCATGATAACCTGTTCTACAATAGGATTACGCAACGAATGCTGTTTAAACTTATGCAAGAAGTGATCGATATCATCAGGGGTTTCCCATTTAACAAGTTCCTTTGCTTCCGAATGACGATCGTAAACAACATAACATGCCAACCATAAAGGTAATCCTCGGAAAGAAGATATATCCGTCAGATGCATAGCTTTTTCACGTACCCGGGTACGGATAGTTTCATCGTATTCTCCGGTCAGTATCTTTTCAATCCGACTACGGGTCTGCTCATCGATTGCCTGCTCGTCCCAATATTTTCCCATACGCATCAGCGCAAGCAGTTTACGAATAGCCTTCAAAGAATAGGAGGCATAGTCGCTTTCAAAAGGCGGCATCTTGGAAAATATTTCTACAAAAGTTTCATTCAAACCATTCTTCTCCGCAAAAGTCCCCAAGGCCTTTGTCAGTTCCTTTTTATCGGATATAGAATACAATATATGCCACAAGGCCTCTTCCTTTTCTCGGGTTAAGAACTCTTCCGAGACTCCAGCCTTATTTAGTCTGGATATTATATCGGCCCTTGTCTCATTACACGGATAACTTTTGTCTTCTACATAATTCCAGCGATATTTGGGCAGCTCGTTTTTCTTTAATCCGAAAGGTTTGTATGCTAAGAATGTTTTTTGATCTATATCTTTCCGGTCGTTCAGCCAATCGAATAATTTTACATAGTCATCTTCACTCTGCAAAAATTCATTCGTAACATCTACATCCAGTTTAAGAGAACCATCTACCTGTCTTTCACGCTGATAAATGCGTAAGGAAGCAAGGAACTGCCATAAGCGGAATTCCTGAAACAACGGATGCGATTTAGACACGCACTTCAATGGAACATGCTGCAAATTGCCATCCTTTTTATCCCGATAGACATGCGATTCGTACGGACAATCGTCAATCAGTCCCTTCTGACTTTTAAGCGGACGTTGATAAAACAATATATCTTCCACCAAGAAATAGATAAAATCGGAAGTAGACAGTAACCGACGATGTGCTTCGTTATTGGGATATAGTTCTTCAATGCAAGCAAGCAGCAAATTGTGATCTTGCAAAGCTGCATGAAACTCCGATTGTTTGACCAAAATCTTACGAAGTTCGTCTTTATAATATTTACGTTCTATCGTTCGAACCAATTTTCCTCTTATTTTTTGATCAGGCATGCGAAGTAATGACTCATAAATATATGTACCCACTGTCTGACCACTTTCGTCAATCTGTGCCTGCGTTCTTGTTTTCAACAATCCCCAGTCATCTTCCTTAGGTGCCCGAAAAGAACGTTTTACATTGCCGTCTTTATCTTTTTTAGGATTTCCCTTTTCATCCAAATCTGTTGTTACGATAAATTCTTTTATCTTACCGACCCAGTCTAAAGGAACACTACTGGCTCTCCGGTATACCCAGCCATTTTCCAACTTGACATTATACCAGATATCTTTCCCCTTCCGATCTCCGGAATCTTCTACCGCAACAACTTTCAGTGCATAATATTCCACTGACTTTTTATTATCTTCTTTCTCTTCCTCTCCTCTCAACTGATAATATCCTCGCTTCTGATTGAAATTGAGTAATATCCATGCAAGTTCTTCTTTGGTTATTTTCTGAGAAAGAGCTTTTTTCCGAAGATAATAGATTGTCCAGTCGTAAGGTATTTTTTTCCCTTCTGCTACCAGTTCGGGATGATGCTGACGAAAGTCCTCCAGCATTTCATTGAAAGAATCCTGAAACAGAAATCTATATTTACCAGTTTCATCTTGATACCAGGCTAATTTAGGTTCCCGTTCCGGCAGAAATTTACCATATCGGTCGAGTTGAGAAGCATAATGTTCCGGTAAAAATTCCATAACAGATAAAACCCGGTGCAAACGCTCCCGACGTAATAAACTACGCTCCAGCAAACGACGTACTCCCCGCAAACGGGTTCGCTCCGCTACTGGAGATTTAGAATTACCTTTATCAAAATCTCCCAATGTTGCAGCATCCATTGGAATAATTCTGCTGCCGCAAGAAGAAATATTTACAAGTTGTTCCTTGCCTTCGTCATTTATGACCGAATTTATCACTGCCCAGCCTACGCTGTTTGTTCCTAAATCTAAACCCAATATCTTTTTCATAACCGATTTTCTTAGTTCATTTCCTCAAAGTTAGAAAAAAGATATCAAAAAAGCCTTCCTTATGTAAAGGATATTCTGTATATTTGCATTAACTAAATTGAAGCAAGTCACAATAAGGATGATTCCGTTGTGAAAACATTTAAAGCGGTCTTTTTACGAAGGTCGCTTTCTTTTTTATAGCTATAGATGTTTTCCTTACTAACCTGAAAGAATAACGACTAATACTTCCTTATCTCCTTCCCAATTCTTCTGCACCCATCAAACCATATTTGTACAAATCATTTTGTTTTTTTGTACAAATTCCCAAAAAGTTTGTACAAACTTTCAGCAAAACTTCATCTTGTTCTCCATAAAAGACCAGCAGAAGCATCGGACTCATGCTGATGTATCCAGTCGAACGTCCCACGCTTCTGCTATCCTACCCGCCAAACTATTCCAAGTCTTGCAAGTCTTTCATTCCCTGCTCTATCTCGTCTACCGAACGCTTGTCTACGTAGTGGTAACATATATAACCGGCCACGACACTTACCGCAAGCATCAGGATATCGAACACTACCATAAGTGTACTGCGGTAATGGTGATGAATCAGAAAGACAGAACTAAAAAGCCCTATTACAAGGAAAGGAGTACACCAGATTTCTATCCGGAGCCTGCGTTTATAGGAAAGAATCCAGCGATGAAGTTCAAAGAGGGTCTGAGTAGTCAGATTGAACTTATACAAAACGTGTATGTTCCAGAACGAATACAAAATCAGGAGTGGAAATACAATGTAAAATATCCAGAGAAGTTCCTGCCGGATGATTACTCGTGTTGCAGCAAGCGGAAACAGAATTAGCATGCCTGCAAGAAGGAAAACGGCTATCACGTTTGCTCCTATCAGGCGGTCGCGGGCACTCAGGGTACGCTTCTCTATCATTCGTTTTATGACTGCATGATTGACTATTTCGTTCTTCTTCAACTGCTCACTGAGCAAGTTCCATTGATTTTTCAGTTCTTCAAGTTCCATAAGCTGAGATTTATTGGTTCGACATGTTTTTCAGTTTCTCACGGATGCGGTTCAGACGGACACCGACATTGTTCTTCGAAATACCCATTATCCGGGCTATTTCGTCGTAACTTCTTTCCTCCAGCCAAAGCAGGATGAGTGCCCGTTCCAGCGGACTGAGTGCGTGTATCAGACGGTATAGCTCGCGCAGTTGCGACGTCTTGCCGTCCTCCTCATCGAATGCTTCGAAATCTACCGGAAGGGTGACTGCCTGAATCTGATGTTTCGACTTCCGGCGATAGGAAATGCACGTATTCAAGCTGATGCGGTATATCCATGTGGCAGAGGAACTCTCGCCACGAAACGAAGGGTAAGCGCGCCAGAGGTTCATTACTATCTCCTGATACAAGTCGTCCAATTGTTCCTTGTCGGTTGCATACATGTAACAGACTTTGTAGATGACTCGCTTGTGCGACTCTATCAGCAGGAGAAAGTCTTTTTCTTGTTGCAGTGTTTTATTCATACATCATATTGTTCTACATGTTTCTTTACCCTCGTTAGTCGCACTTCCGAGGAAATACTTACACGCACGTCACAAAAATAAGTAAAGAAACAGTAAAAGCCCAGTTGCAGATAATGTATAACATAATAAGGCTGTTCACAAAAAGAAGTAAAGAAAGCGCAAAAGGGAGAACTCGGAAATAGTTTCAATTCCGTAACGCCGCAAAGATATAAATGAAGAAACAGCAAAAGGCTGAATCCCGATGCCGGAAAACAGCCTTCTAAACGAAAAAGCGCCACCCCGGAAATTTGCCTTTTCCGAAGTGGCGCTTAAGTAACATTTATTCTATCACGAGAGGGGATTATTTATATTCGTCCCAGCTCTTGATAGCTATATCGTCGATGCTCATGGTGCAGAATGCATGGATGAAAGCACTTGCCAGACGAGCATTGGTAATCAAAGGAATGTTCAGGTCGATGGCTGCACGACGAATCTTGTAACCATTGTCCAATTCTCCGGCAGAAAGGTCACGCGGAATGTTTACTACCATGTCGATTTCTTTCTTGTGGAGCATTTCCAGTGCCTGCGGATGTCCTTCTTCGCTCGGCCAGTATACGCGGGTATTCTCGATGCCGTTCTCGGTCAGGAATTTCGAGGTTCCGCCTGTTGCAAAGAGGTTGTAACCTTTTGCCTTCAGTTCCTGAGCAGCTTTCAGCATTTCTACCTTCTGCTTCGGTGTACCGGTAGACAACAGGATATTCTTTTCCGGAATGCGATAGCCAACAGAAAGCATTGATTTCAGCACAGCGCACGAAGTGTCTTCGCCGATACATCCTACCTCTCCGGTAGAAGCCATGTCGACTCCCAGTACCGGGTCAGCTTTCTGCAAACGATTGAATGAGAACTGACTTGCCTTGATTCCTACGTAATCGAGTTCGAACAAGTTCTTTTCGGGTTTTTCTACCGGTAAGCCAAGCATCACCTTCGTTGCAAGTTCAATGAAGTTTATCTTCAGTACCTTGCTGACGAACGGGAACGAACGGCTGGCACGCAGGTTACATTCGATTACCTTGATGTCGTTTTCACGGGCAAGGAACTGGATGTTGAACGGACCGGAAATGTTCAGTTCTTTAGCAATCTGACGAGAAATACGCTTGATGCGGCGAACAGTTTCTACATACAGTTTCTGCGGCGGGAACTGAATGGTAGCATCTCCTGAGTGTACTCCGGCAAACTCGATGTGCTCGCTGATGGCGTATACCACGATTTCACCGTTCTGTGCTACGGCATCCATTTCTACTTCCTTGGCATGTTCGATGAACTGGCTGACTACAACCGGATGTTTCTTCGATACATTGGCTGCCAGTTGCAGGAAGCGTTCCAGCTCTTCCTGGTTAGAACATACGTTCATGGCAGCTCCCGAAAGTACGTACGACGGACGAACCAGTACCGGGAATCCAACTTTCTTGATGAAGGCGTTGATATCTTCCATCGAAGTCAGTGCGCTCCATTCAGGCTGGTCTACGCCGATGCGGTCGAGCATAGCCGAGAACTTGTCGCGGTCTTCTGCGTTGTCGATGCTCTTTGCAGAAGTTCCCAAGATATTGATATGCTGTGCATCCAGACGGAGTGCCAAGTTGTTTGGAATCTGTCCACCGGTTGATACGATGACTCCGTGCGGATTTTCCAAGTCGAGGATATCCATCACACGTTCGAAAGTCAATTCGTCAAAGTACAGACGGTCGCACATATCGTAGTCGGTAGAAACTGTTTCCGGGTTATAGTTGATCATAACCGAACGGTATCCTTCCTTGCGGATGGTATTCAGTGCCTGAACGCCGCACCAGTCAAATTCTACTGACGATCCGATACGGTAAGCACCCGAACCCAATACTACAATACTCTTGTGGTCTCCCAGATAATGTACATCGTTTGCCACACCACTGTAAGTCAGATACAGATAGTTTGTCTGTGCAGGATATTCGGCTGCCAGCGTATCAATCTGCTTAACGACCGGCACGATACCTACACTCTTACGGTGGTTACGTACATCGATGATGGCATCTTCCATTTCTCCTTCGTAACCGATGGCACGTGCTACTTGGAAGTCGGAGAATCCCTGACGTTTTGCCTTGTACAGCAATTCGTTCGGAAGCTGTGACAACAGTTTGTGGTTGTTGCCCCATTCGTGAAGTTCCTTCGAAGTCTGCATGATGTTCATCAGCTTGTCGAGGAACCATTTGTCTATCTTTGTCAGTTCATGAATCTGATCAACGGTATATCCGGCACGCATTGCCTTCGAGATAACGAAGATTCGCTTGTCGGTCGGCTCACGCAAAGCCTTATCAATATCGGCAATCTGCAATTCTTTGTTTTCTACAAATCCGTGCATTCCCTGACCGATCATACGAAGACCTTTCTGGATAGCTTCTTCGAAAGTACGGCCGATCGCCATCACTTCACCTACAGACTTCATGCTTGAACCCAGTTCACGGTCAACTCCGTGAAATTTACCCAAGTCCCAGCGAGGAATCTTACATACTACATAGTCCAGTGCCGGTTCGAAGAACGCAGATGTTGTTTTGGTAACCGAGTTCTTCAAATCGAACAAACCGTAACCCAAACCTAATTTAGCTGCAACGAAAGCCAGCGGATAACCGGTAGCTTTAGAAGCCAAGGCTGAAGAACGACTCAGACGAGCGTTTACTTCGATGACACGATAGTCTTCCGATTCGGGGTCGAATGCATACTGTACGTTACATTCTCCTACGATACCGATGTGACGGATGATACGGATAGCCAGTTCACGCAGTTTGTGATACTCGCTGTTTGTCAGTGTCTGAGAAGGAGCGATTACGATAGACTCACCGGTATGGATACCCAATGGGTCGAAGTTTTCCATGTTACATACCGTGATACAATTGTCGAAGCGGTCGCGCACAACTTCGTATTCTACTTCCTTCCAGCCTTTCAAGCTCTTTTCTACCAAAACCTGCGGAGAGAAAGAGAATGCTTTTTCAGCCAGAACGTTCAGTTCTTCTTCGTTGTCGCAGAAACCTGATCCCAGACCTCCCAGTGCGTATGCCGCACGGATGATGACCGGATAACCCAATTCCTTGGCAGCACGGCGAGCATCTTCGATGTTTTCTACAGCTTCGCTCTTGATGGTTTTCACATTGATTTCATCCAGTTTCTCAACAAACAGTTCACGGTCTTCCGTATCCATGATAGCCTGTACCGGAGTTCCCAGCACGCGTGCATTGTATTTTTCGAATACTCCTGCCTTGTAGAGAGCTACACCACAGTTCAAGGCAGTCTGGCCACCAAATGAGAGCAATACACCATCCGGACGTTCTTTGTCGATTACCTTTTCAACGAAATACGGAGTGACAGGCAAGAAGTAGATTTTGTCTGCTACACCTTCCGAAGTCTGCACGGTAGCAATGTTCGGATTGATCAGAATGGTTTCGATACCTTCTTCCTTCAACGCCTTGAGTGCCTGCGAACCTGAGTAGTCGAACTCGCCGGCTTCACCGATTTTCAAAGCTCCGGAACCTAACAATAATACTTTCTTTATATTTTCTTTCATTGTCTTCTTTGTTTTAATGGATTACAGCAACTTTACAAACTCGTCGAACAGGAATTCTGTATCGGTAGGACCGCTGGCAGCTTCCGGATGGAACTGTGCCGAGAACCAAGGATTCTTCTTGTGACGGATTCCTTCGTTCGAACCATCATTCATGTTGATGAACAACGGCTCCCAGTCGGCTCCTAATGTATTATTGTCTACGGCATAACCGTGATTCTGCGAAGTAATGAAACATTTGTCTGTTCCCACCAGACGAACCGGCTGGTTGTGACTACGGTGACCGTATTTCAGTTTGTAAATCTTTGCACCTCCTGCCTTCGAAAGCAACTGGTTACCCATACAGATTCCGAAGATAGGCAGCTTTTCATTCTCCATAGCCTTGCGGATATTCTGCACGGCAGCATCGCAAGTGTCAGGGTCACCCGGACCATTGGAAATAAACAAGCCGTCGAATGTCATTGTATTGAAATCGTAGTTCCAAGGCACGCGGATAACTTCCACGTCACGCTTCAACAGACAGCGGATGATATTCGACTTCACGCCACAGTCTACAAGAACCACTTTCTTCTTGTCATCTCCTTCGTTGTAGCGGATAACTTCCTTGCATGAAACCTTATCTACATAGTTCACACCTGCATAAGTTGCTTCGGGAATGTTGTCAGGTTCGTCATCGAAAACGATCTTTCCCATCATTACACCGTGCTCACGCAGTACTTTGGTCAGCTCACGTGTATCGATGCCTGTAATGCCCGGTATGTGTTCACGCTTCAGCCAGTCGCCCAAGCTCTCCACAGCATTCCAGTGAGAATATTTCTCGCTGTAGTCGCTCACAATAATCGCTTCGGCATGAATCTTCTCACTTTCCATGAAAGTAGGTAGCCCGTTGGCTTCGATTGTAAAAGGAGGCACGCCATAGTTGCCCACCAGCGGATATGTCAGAGTCATCAACTGACCTGCATACGAAGGATCGGTCAAGCTTTCTGGATAACCGGTCATTGCGGTGTTGAACACAACTTCACCGGCTACCGGCTTCTCATAACCGAACGACTTGCCATGAAAGCGGCTCCCGTCGTCGAGGATTAATGTAACATTTCTCATTTTCTATCTGTATCGTTTTCTTTAATATTGTTTTTCTTTGGTCTATATATAATCCGGAGTCAAAACGTTTCGTTCCAACATCAGAACTGATAGATTTCTTCTACGTAATTGATGAAGGCCTGATTTACCAGTTTCACACCACCCGGCGTAGGATAATCACCGCTGAAGTACCAGTCGCCCAAATGAGCCGGACAAGCTTCGTGCAATCCTTCCAGAGTCTGATAAACGATTTCTACCTTTGCCTGAGTTCCTACCGGAGTAAGAAGCTCTACCATCTTATGCGAAATTTCTTCATCGGTAAACGGTGCATAGATTTCCTTCACATAGTTTACCATCTCTTCCTTGGGCAGTCCGACCTGTGCTTTCGACTTGCGGTATGCTTCTTCAATGACATGTTGCATGCCTCTTTCCTCGAGCAGCGCAATAGCCGCCTTGAAAGCGATAAACTGTTCCATGCTCGCCATGTCGATACCATAGTAATCGGGATAACGTACCTGAGGAGAAGAAGACACAATGACAATCTTCTTTGGATGCAGACGGTCGAGTATACTGATGATACTTTGCTTCAAAGTAGTACCACGAACGATACTGTCGTCTATGATAACCAGGTTATCTTCATAAGGCGTCAAGCTGCCGTAAGTGATATCGTACACATGAGCAGCCAGATCGTTACGGGTATTTCCCTCGGCAATGAAGGTACGCAGTTTAATATCCTTAATGGCGACCTTCTCACTACGAATACGTTGCGACAAGATCTGCTCCAGTTCCGTATGACTAGGCTTGTGTCCCAATGCCTCGATACGCTGCACTTTCAGTTCGTTCAGGTAGTTGTCGAATCCTTCCAGCATACCATAAAAAGCAACTTCCGCTGTATTGGGGATAAATGAGAATACAGTATGTACCACATCATTGTCTATGGCTTTCAGAATCGGATTCACCAATGTCTTACCCAATTGTTTACGTTCGCGGTAAATATCCATATCACTACCACGGCTGAAGTAGATGCGTTCGAACGAGCAAGCTTTCTTTTCTTTCGGTTCATTGATTTGTGCCAGACGCATCTCGCCTTTCTTGTTCACCAGAATGGCTTGTCCCGGAAGCAGTTCATTGATACTATCGGCAGGCACATTCAGCGCAGTCTGTATAACCGGACGTTCGGATGCCAGTACCATGATTTCATCGTCCATGTACCAGAATCCCGGACGAATACCCCACGGATCGCGCACTGCAAAACACTCACCGCTACCCGTCAGTCCACAAATCACGTAGCCGCCATCCCATTTCGGACTGGAAGTTTTCAGAACGTTAGTCAGATCGATACGATCTTCGATGGCATGTGTAATATCCATGCCTTCCAGTCCTTCCGACTTACATTCGTTGTAAAGACGTTCCACCTCACGGTCCAGACGATGACCAACCTGTTCCAGCATAATATATGTATCGGCATATTTACGCGGATGCTGTCCGGCAGCAGTGATATCAGCAAAAATCTCATCTACATTCGTCAGATTAAAGTTTCCGCACAAGGCCAGATTCTTGGCACGCCAGTTATTACGGCGCAAGAAAGGATGCACATACGAAATACCGCTCTTGCCCGTAGTAGAATAACGCAGGTGTCCCATATACAGTTCACCGGCAAAAGGCAGGCATTTCTTCGCATAATCAGCATCATGGAGCTGTTCGGGAGTAAGATCTTTAAAATAACTGTGCACCGTTCCGAATATCTCGGTTATGGCACCAGCTCCCAACCCTCTCTCTCTAAACATATATTCTTCACCCGGATTTGCCTGAAGCTTCACACAAGCCAGTCCCGCAGCTTCCTGTCCGCGGTTATGCTGTTTTTCCATCAGCAGATACAGCTTGTTAAGCCCGTACATCCACGTGCCATACTTTTCCTGATAATATTCAAGTGGTTTCAACAAGCGAATCATCGCTACTCCACATTCATGCTTTAGCGGTTCCATATTATTTCGTGTCGTTTAATTGCCTACTCCATATATACAAAAATACCTGAACCTACTGAAAAGAGCAGTTCCAGGTATTTCTTTTTATAATACATTCGATTAAATTACCATAAAAAAAACAATAAGAATGAGCAGTGCTCCCCAACATGGTATTCAGAAAAAAGAAAATAGTTGAGGAAAACGGAATCCCGAAAAGACCTCTGTTTTCCATCCCCGCATGAGGCAAACTCTGTAATCTCGAATCCGGAGCATACCCTTTTTTCTTTATCTGTTTCACCAAATCACACATTAGAGCACATTACAATTCGGGATGCAAAGATAAAGATTTATCGGCATATTTCGAACATGTTTCAAGAAAATAATCTCGAACTTTTTTAATATGCCGAATAAAACTATTCTTTCCAGCCTCCACCCAGCGCTTTATAAAGATTGACCATGCTGATCTGTTTGTCGCGCACCGCATTGCTCAATCCAATCTGGGCATCCAGGTAACCACGCTGTGCGTCCAGCAAATCCATATAACCGATTACTCCATTGAGGTATTGCAACTGTGCCAGGTCGAGCGTACTCTTGGAAGCCTGTTCCAGACGCAGGCGGGTTTCATAAATTTCCTTTACCTTATTAAATTCAGCGATGGCATTATACGCATCCTTGAAAGCATTCAAGACTGTCTTTTCATAAGCGTAAGTGGCTTGCTCGTAAGCAGCCTTCTTAGCTTTCAGCATGGCCCGGTTTTTCCCCATGGCAAAAATGGGCTGCAACAGATTGGCAGCAAAAAGCTGATGGGGTGATTTAAGCAATTCGCTTAACAGATCACTCTCCGCCCCATAGCTGACAGTCAATGCCAAACGGGGAAACAGATTAGTATAAGCTACACCCACCGCAGCATTGGCAGCAATCAGCGCCTGTTCCGCCTGACGAACATCCGGGCGCCGCTCCAGCAAAGCCGAAGGCAGCCCTACAGGCAAACTGGCAGAGAACATGACATCTTCCGGCAGTACAGAGCGCTTGATGTGATGCGGATACTCCCCAGTCAGAAAAGCAATATCGTTTTCCTTCAATGCAATCTTACGTTCCAGATCGGGCACCAGCGTAGCTGTTCGTGCCAACTCCACCTGCGCCTGACGGAAAGCCGTTTCCGAAGTCAATCCTCCTTCGTAGCGTACTCGTGCCAGATGCAAGCTTTCCCGACGGGCATCTACCGTCTGTTGTACAATAGACAACTCGTTATCCAGTGCAACAAGCTCAAAGTATGCCTGCGCAACTTGCGCAACTAAGCTCATGCGCAACGCACGCTGGTTTTCGATGGAGCCCATGAATTCGGCAAGACTCTTATCGCGTGCCCACCGGAGGTTTCCCCACAGGTCGAGTTCCCAAGTCGCTCCAGCTTTCAAATCGAACTCATCATCCTGCTTAAGATTTGTTCCTCCATAATTTTCTCTCTCACGTTCTGCGTAAACTTTCAGGCCGATCGACGGAAACATATTTGCATAGTCAATGCGTTTCATGGCTGCAAGTTCCTTGACACGCGCTGCCGCTATCAGCATATCCTTATTATACATCAACGTTTTCCGAATCAGTCCCTGCAAAGTTGTATCGGTATAGAGTTGTTCCCAAGGATAATCTCCAAGGGAAGCGGTGTCGACACTCATACTGTCGAGCGTATCAGGCAAGTCCAGTTTCGGGCGAGTGTAATGTTTGCCCAACTGGCAACTGCCCAGCAAGAGCACAACCGACAACATCAATAAAATGCGATAAGTATATTTTGTTCGTTTCATACGTTTCAGGTTTTATTTATGAGCTCTTTTTGTCTTCAGCTTGTTTTTAGCCTTGTATATCATGACGAAGAAGAACGGTACAAGCAAGATTCCTACCGTAACGGCTACAATCATACCAAAGAATACACCCGTTCCGATAGCCTGACGGCTTGCCGAACCTGGTCCGGTAGCGATAACCATCGGCACCATACCCAAGATGAATGCCAGTGAAGTCATCAGGATAGGACGGAAACGCAGGTGTGCAGCATGTAATGCCGATTCAACCAGATCCTTTCCGCTGTCGACTTCTTCCTTAGCAAACTCAACAATCAGAATGGCATTCTTGGCAGCCAGACCAATCAACATAACCAGACCAATCTGGAAATACGTATCGTTCTCCAGTCCACATAAAGCAACTCCGGCATACGCACCGAGTACTGCCACAGGAAGCGATATCAATACAGCAATAGGGATAGTCCAGCTTTCATAGAGTGCGGCAAGGAACAGGAATACAAACAAGAATACCAATGCGATGATGGCTCCCGTCTGACCACCTGCCTGCTTTTCCTGATAAGAAAGTCCACTCCATTCCACTCCGATATTGCTCGGCAGTTTCTCACGGGCAATCTGTTCCAGAATTTCCATTACCTGACCCGAGCTGGCTCCGTTTGCAGCTGTTCCACGGATAATAGACGTATTGAACATGTTGAAACGCTTGATGCTACCCGGTCCCGTCGTGTAATCGGTCGTACCCAGTGAAGTCAGCGGAATCATGTTACCGTCGCTTCCCCGCACGAAGTACAAGCCAATGTTGTCACGATGTTCACGGTAAGGAGCTTCTGCCTGTATATATACACGGTAAATACGGTTAAACATATTGAAATCGTTCACGTATACCGAACCCGTATAAGCCTTCATGGTAGAGAATACATCTGCCATAGGCACTCCCGACAACTTCACTTTGTCGCGGTCGACATCGAAATACAACTGAGGAATCTCTGCCTGCAAGGATGTTGACAATCCGCTGAATTCCTTCCGCTGCGAAGCATAATACATCAACGTATCGGTTGCACGCACCAAGTCATCGTAAGTCGCATCGCCACGAGCCTCGAGCTGCATTTCGAAACCGCCCGAAGTACCCAAACCCGGTATGACAGGAGGAGTAGAAAGGTAGACCTTACATTCCGGATATTCCTTCAATTCATCCTGTACGTTCTGCATGATTTCTCCGATGGTCGTATTGTCGCGTTCCTTCCATTCCTTCAGGATAACCGTAAGCTGGCTTCTTGCCTGACTGGTTCCTACACGCGGACTGGTACCCGTAACGTTCTGTACATATTCTACCGACGGATCCTTCATCAGGAAGGCAATGGCTCTGTCGGTCACCGCACGGGTTCTTTCCAGTGTAGTACCTTCCGGCATTTCAAGCTCTACCGTGAAGAAGCCCTGATCTTCGGTCGGGAGGAAGCTGGTAGGCACCAGTCGGTGGAAGACAAAGATACAGATAATCACAATACCAAATCCTACAATCACACGACGAGGATGCTTTACGACCTGCTTGATACCGGCCACATATTTATTGTTTCCGATGGCAAGCCATTTATTGATAAGCGTAAAGACACGATTCTTCGGTTTGTTGGGGTCGGTAGGTTTCAGAATCAGTGAACACATAACCGGGCTCAGCGTCAAGGCTACGACGGTAGAAAGGATAACCGACACGGCGATGGTCACACTAAACTGACGGTACAACTGACCGGTAATACCCGACAGGAAACTTACCGGAACGAACACCGCTGCAAGTACCAGTGAGGTAGCAATCAATGCTCCCGTCAATCCTTCCATCGCTTTCTTGGTCGCTTCGTACGGACTGAGTTTCTCTTCTTCCATGATACGTTCCACATTCTCCACCACAACGATGGCATCATCCACCACAATACCGATGGCAAGAATCAATCCCAACAAGGTAAGCATGTTCAGCGAGAAGCCGAATATCAGCATGAACCCGAAGGTTCCGATCAACGAAATAGGTACGGCTACAATAGGAATCACCGTAGCACGCCAGCTCTGCAACGAAAGGAACACCACAATGATAACCAGTACCAACGCCTCGAACAACGTTTTGTATACCTCATGGATAGATTCCGATATATAGGTTGTAATATCGAACGGAATTTCGTACTGCAATCCTTCAGGGAAATTCTTGCTGATCTCCTCCATGGTTTCCTTCACCTTTTCTGCTACGTCCATAGCATTGGCTCCCGGAAGCATATAAATACCCAGTACCGCCGCATTACCTCCGTTAATACCACTTTCCGTGTTATACGAAGATGCTTCGAGCGATACACGCGCCACATCACGCATACGGATGAGCGAACCGTCAGCATTGGCACGAAGCACGATTTCTTCAAACTGGCTGGCCGTAGAAAGACGCCCCTGTGCCGTAATAGGAATGGTAATATCCAACCCGCTTACCGGCTGTTGACCCAGCACACCTGCGGCCGACTCACGGTTCTGGTCTTTCAATGCATTCTGAACATCCTGCACCGTCAAACCAAAGTTGGCAAGCTTAGCCGGGTCCACCCATATCTGCATGGCGTAATAACGGCTACCAATGTTCGACACACGTCCCACGCCCGGTACACGGCGAAGCAAGTCGAGCACGTTGATGGTTGCAAAGTTACTCAGATAGATTTCGTCAAACTTCGGGTCGTCCGAACGCAGACAGATAGTCATCAGCTGACTGGCTGCCTGTTTTTCCACCGAAATACCATTCTGGATTACTTCGGCCGGAAGGCTAGATTCCGCCAGCTTGATACGGTTCTGTATTTCTACCGCAGCCAGATCAGGGTCAGCCGAGATATCGAATGTTATCGTTGCCGAAAATCCTCCCGAGTTGGAGCTGTTCGACTCCATGTAAAGCATCCCCGGCGTACCGTTAAGTTCCTGCTCAATCGGCGTAGCAACCGCCTGCGATACCGTAACGGCACTCGCACCCGGATAGGAAGCACTGATTTTCACTACCGGAGGAGTAATTTGGGGATATTGGTCAATCGGCAGCATTTGGAGTCCGATGATACCGACTATGACAATCAATATAGAGATGACAGCCGAGAATACCGGTCTGTCGATAAAGAAACTCACTTTCATGAATCGTAAAATTTAATGGGTTGCGTGGTTAATCCTCTTTCTGTTCTTCTTCCTGAGGCTTCGGAGCCTCACCTACTCTTACCTTGATACCCGGAGTAAGTTTATGATAACCTTCGGTTACAATCATCTCACCCGGAGCAAGTCCGCGCTCTACAACCATATTATTCTGGAATTCCGGTCCCAGTTCAATGAAACGCTTTTCCACCGTCGAATCACGACGCATCACGAAAACATACGCTCCACCTTTTTCGATGATCAATGACTTCTGCGGAACCACAGTCGCTCCCTCGCGAACCTCCAGCAACAATTTTACCTTCGTAAACTGTCCCGGCAGCAATACATGGTTCGGGTTCGCCATTTCCGCACGTACGGAGAATGTACCGGTTTTCGGATTTACCTGAGGTTCGGCAAAGTCTACCAGACCTTTCTGCTCGTACACACTGTTATCGGGCAAGGTAATGGTAACCGTAGGCTGCCATGAACGGGTAGAATCTTTCTGTCCCAGTGTAATATTACGTTCCTTACTCTTCAGGTAATCGAGCGCCGTCATGCTGAAATCGACGAGTACCGTATCACTTTTTACGATGGTAGCCAGCAAAGATTTTCCGCTTCCTCCTACCAGCGTTCCCAAGTCAACATGTCTTTCACTGATCTGACCCGATATAGGAGAGCGTACAACCGTATAACCCAGTTCCAGTTCCGCCTGATCCAAGTCTGCCTTGCTCATGCCCACACTTGCCACAGCCGTTTCATAAGCAGCTACGGCATTATCCAAGTCGAGCTGACTGGCTGCATTCTGCTGATACAACGGACGGATACGCTCCAAATCACGTTCAGCCTTGCGTGCCTGCGCTTCATCCTTCTTTAGCTGCGCACGCACCTTGTCTGCCTTGGCACGATACTGATCCTGATTAATTACAAAAAGCACCTGATTACGCTTTACATAAGTACCTTCTGCAAACAACATTTGTTCAAGGAAACCTTCCACACGCGCACGCACCTCCACAAACTGCTGTGCACGAATACGTCCTACGTATTCGCCGTACAACTCTACGTCCTGTTTCTGGACGGGAGCCACGCTCACTATCGGAGCTTCAGGTTCCACAGGTCTTTCCCGCGTGAGAAACAAATAAAGAGCAATGATAACGATGATGCCGATTGCAGCATAAATAGTCTGCTTCTTTTTCAATTTTAATTCTTTCCTTGTCAAAAAACGTTTCATACTATTCTTTTGGATTTTGTTATTAGATGCCATAGGAACAAGGGCAATACTTGTGCCAAAGATACGAAAATATTTTTATTTATTGAAAATCAGGGACAGATGAGTATATCCATTAAACAGACATTGAGGATTTTTCTGACAATTTGTGGAAAATATCCACACTCGGACCGCATATTCATACCCCATATTCCATAGTTTCCACACTCGCAAGCATAGATAAATACAGCAATCATCCCGATCTTTTTCCATAAATTCGAGCGGATAAACAACAAACCAGCGGAAGTTTTGCTTGCTTTTTGTACAAATTTTTACATTTTTTGTACAAAATCTGATTTTTTTTGTACAAAAACCGGAAAAGACTTCACGAGCTTTCTTCCATCTTTTTTCGTACTTTCAACGGATAAAAGCCCATGTCTGAATAAAATATTTGCTAACTTTGCAACCGAAAAAAATCTTTAAACAAAATGATATTAGAGGAACAATTAGAGACTACTGTAAAGATTCACGACCAGCAGTTACACCGACGTGTTGATCTTTTGCTTCGTACAGGAAAACTCTTGGTGGAGAGTTTGGCCGACACCAACCGAATCGTGAGAAACATGAAGCGTACAGCAGCTTACTTAGGTATCCCCGAAGAAAAGTTGCACATTAATGTAAGTTTCACCATGCTGATGGTGAATGTAAGTGACGGTGATTATTCGTTCACCAAATTCCAACGCATTGAAGGTCACGGCGTAAACATGACCGCCATTTCTGAAGTCAGCAAACTCTCATGGAGAGCAATAGAACAAGACTATACGCTCGACCAGTATGAGGAAGAGCTGGAAAAAATCCGTACCAAGAAGCGTAATTACACCCCTACTCAGGTAGCCATCGGAGCAGGTTTCGCCTGCGGCGGATTTTGTATTCAGTTCGGTTGCGACTGGATGGCCTTCCTTTACGCTTCCATTGCCGCCATCCTCGGCATGCGCCTTCGTCAGAAATGTAACGAATCGGGCTTGAATCATTACATGGGCATCGCCATTTCTGCTTTCGTTGCTACCATGCTCGCATGGGCTTCCACGTTCCTCCCTGCCGAATGGACCAGCACACCGTGGCATCCGCTACTGGCGTGTGCGCTGTTCATCGTCCCCGGTGTTCCATTGATCAATTTCGTCGATGATATGCTCGACAATTATATTCAGGTAGGTATTGTCCGTGCCGTCAACACATTGCTGATGGTGGCTGCCATGGCATTTGGTATTGCATTTGCCGTGAAACTGTGCAGCATTGCCAACTTCTTCCCTACCATCAGTATGGTTCCTCATCATGCTTATTGGGAATACGCCATTGCAGCAGCGATTTCGGCTATGGGATTCTCCATGATTTTCAATATCCAGCGCCGTCTGCTGTGGGTAGTAGCCATAGGAGGTATCATAGCAGTATGTACACGTAACTTCGTAAACTTGGGTCCAAGTACCAACAATATCGGTTTGGATATGGGTCTTGTCATCGGTTCGTTTGCCGGTGCTGTTGTGGTAAGTATCATTGCCATTAAAGCAGTACATTGGTTCCACGTGCCCAACCACGTATTGACTATCCCTTCTGTTATCCCGATGATTCCGGGAGTACTGATGTATCGTATGCTGTTCGGCTTGATTAACATGAACGTGCAGTCTATCGATCAGGTTACTCCGCTGATGAAAGCTATCGAAAGCGGTGTAAACTCCGGACTGGTTATCATGTGTATTGCACTGGGAGTTGCCATTCCGAACATCTTCGGACGTAAATACATTGCCTCATCAAAGAACAAACGGCTGGCTGCTATCCTGAAGGAACGCAAGGCCAGAGGCAAATTTGTAGAATGGTAATCAATCTATCCTAAGAAAGATACAGAAAGGGCGAAAAGTTAAGATATACAAAAAACTTAATCTTTCGCCCTTTATTGTTTGTTCTACGAAAAGGAAATAGTAATTTCAATATATCTATTAACCAAACTAAAAAATAAGACGTATGATTAGACTAAATGTTTTTATTAGAGTAAAGGAAGAAAAACGTGAAGCAGTACTCGTTGCTGCAAAGGAACTGGTAGCTGCATCACAGAAAGATAAAGGCTGTATTGCTTACGATGTATTCGAAAGCGCAACTCGCCACGATGTGCTGATGATTTGCGAAACATGGAAAGATGCTGAATCGTTGTCGGCTCACGAGCACACTCCTCACTTTATGACTCTGGTTCCGCAGATTGAAGAACTGGCTGAAATGAAGATGGAAAAATTCGAATTCTAATATGAAACAAACGGCATTTGCTCCCCGACGGAACAAATGCCGTTTTTCTTTTATCCAAGCGTACGCTTATAGTTCAAATTTTGTATTATGCATATCCCCTGTTTCGGCAAAGGCAATGTGCATCTTCAGGGCATTCCGCAAGGACATAGGTGTATGACAGCTCTTGCCTTCCGAAAGTTTCAGATAATCCCAGAGCAGTTCCTTATAATCGGGATGCGCACAGTTCTCGATAATGCAACGTGCCCGCTGCGACGGTGACTTGCCGCGCAGGTCGGCTACTCCCTGTTCGGTTACCAGAATCCGTACATCGTGCTCCGTACTGTCTACGTGCGACACATGAGGAACAATAGACGAAATCAGTCCGTTCTTTGCCGTAGAAGGAGTGGTAAATATAGAAAGGTAGGCATTTCGTGCAAAATCTGCCGATCCGCCAATGCCGTTCATCATCTTGCTACCCAGCACATGAGTACTGTTTACATTGCCGAAAATATCGGCTTCCAAGGCTGTGTTGACCGCTATGATACCCAGCCGACGAATCATTTCCGGATGGTTTGTAATTTCCTGCGGACGCAATAATATACGCTCCTTTAGCTCGTCAATGTGACTATAAAGCATATCCAATCGGTCGTCGGACAGCGTTAAGGAACTTCCTGCCACAAAACGGATGCGTTCCTGCATCATCAGGTCGATAACCGAATTCTGGATTACCTCGGTATACATGGAAAAAGCCGGTAACTTACTGTCGGCTCCCAAGGCTCCCAATACAGCATTGGCAATATTTCCTACCCCCGACTGCAAGGGAAGAAACTCACGAGGGATGGCTCCCCGCTGATATTCTCCTAAAAGGAAATCAGCTACGTTCTGACCGATCCGGCTGGTGGTCTCGTTTAGCGGTGTAAAGGCAGCTATCTGATCACGTTCGTTGGTACGCACAACTCCTACCACTTTTTCGGGAGCAACCTTTACGCTGATGCTTCCTGCACGGTCGTTCACCCGATAAATCGGAATTTCTTTCCGGCACGGCGGAGTTTCAGGAATATAAATATCGTGCATTCCGGTCAGCTTACCGGTATGTGCTTCGTTCAGTTCAATAATGACTTTGTGAGCTACTTTCAACAGTGTAGGCGAAATACCTACCGAAGTACTGAGAATAATCTCCCCATCCTCCGTTATATCGGAAGCCTCGACAATGGCTACATCCACATCGCCCAAGAAACCATAGCGTACATCCTGCCCTATCTGCGAAAGATGTACATCGTAATATTGCACTTCGCCGCTATTGATGGCATTACGCATGTCCTTGTTCGACTGGAAAGGAGTACGGAAAGACACGGCATGTGCCAATGCCAGTGCCGAATCTACCTGACTGCCGGTAGCTCCTCCAGTAATAAGTCCCACTTTAAATTCTTTGCCTTCTGCGTGTAGTTTTTCGGCATAACGAGCCAACGCTTCCGGAACTGCCTTAGGTGTTCCTACTGACGAAAAGCCTCCTATACCTATCGTGTTCCCGTTGTGAATGATTGCAGCAGCCTCTTCTGCTGAAATAAAAGGGTATTTCATGTTGTATAAAATGTAATTATTGTAATATTTTGACACAAAAATAGGACAGTTAGACTAAAATAGCAAAATAACGAGGTGATTTTATTTTCATTTATTACTATAAGCTCGGCAAAAGAAAACGATAAGAAAATGAAAAGAGGTATGTTCCGCACTGGAAACATACCTCTTTTACGAGAGCCGAAAGCGGGACTCGAACCCGCGACTTACTCATTACGAATGAGTTACTCTACCAACTGAGTTATTTCGGCAGTGCCTTATTTGTGAAAAGCGATGCAAATTTACGGTTTTCTTTCAACTTGCAAAATGAAAACGAAGATTTTTTTCACAGAAAAGAGGGATTTTTTCGTTTTACAGCCTCAACCAACCGATTGAAACGGCCTCGACTTACAAGAAAAAACGTGCCGACGTTTGCAGTAAAACATCGGCACGTTTCTCTTCATTTCCGCCCACATTTTCAGTGACACATCCTATTCCGAAGTTTTCTCTCCGAACAAGATATCATAATCTCTTTTCGAGGCAGGAACAGTCCACTCTTCCGGAATAAATTTCCACTGATTCAAAGGTTTCGGATCGAGCACCTTTACCTCCTCAATACGTTTCATCAGATAATAGCGTAAATCTTTATCGGTAGAATAAACGACCCGTTTGGCCAATTCCGTTTTGGGAATGCCTGCACCTTTCGTCAGCAAATCACCTCCGCCGTTTCCACGATATGAGTTGACCGCCACCCGATAAGTCTTATTCAAATCAAAAGGTTCCCCGTTTGCCATGCGCTCTATCCGAATCTTTTCTCCCTGAGGCTTCGTCACATCCACGGTATAAATAATACCTGCCGCCGAATCGAAATTAAAACTTGGATTCTTGAAACGGCCGAATCCATTATCTTCCTCATTGAGCAACATCAGGTGATCGTCGGGAGATTGCATTTGATTTGTCCAAAGTGCATATGACATTTCCAGAAAATCCTTGATTTCCTTGCCTGTCAGCTTCATCGTATACAGTAGGTTCTCATACTTATACAGGTTAAACATGTCGCTCACACAGATATCGCCTTTCTTGATTTCCGCATAAGCCGACAGCGGAGCACAGAACGAAATATCTGCTCCGGTAATATCCAGTTGCAACTGATGAATCAAATCGACGAAGGCAGAAGGACCAAAGAACGCCTCTTTTGAGGAAATGGTATGCTCAATTCGTCCGATATTCCGCGAAACAAAATCCATAGTGGTTTCATACGCTCCTGAAAATATATTCAGAAAATCCGCATCCGGCGCATATCCGTCCATGTTTACCAGTTTACCTTCTACCTGTTTGGAAACGACTTTTCCATCCTGTTTCTTTATCGTAAAAGTAACTTCCGAAACCACCTTTGACATATTGGCTGGATCGATCAACAAGACAGAATCCCCTTCTACATCGACTACCTTCTCATATCTCCTCGTATGATCGTGTCCCATAAATACCACATCGAAGCCCGGAACACTCTTTGCCACGTTGCCGGAACCGTTTTCTACTACATTGTCGAGCTTGTTTCCCTCAGGCCCGGCGTGAAACAGTCCGACTAACACATCCGGATTTTCCTTTTCACGGATAATTTTCACCCACTTGCGTGCGCAGTCTTCCATGTCTTCAAAATGCAGACCGCTCCACAACTGCTCGGGAAGCCACGAAGGAATGGCAGGAGTTATCATACCGAGTATAGCTATTTTCACCCCTTCTTTCTCTATAATCTGATAAGGTGGCAGATACGGCTTTCCGGTCTTGTTATCGACGATATTGGCTCCCAACACCGGAAAGTTGCACTGACGCACCCATCGGTCGTACACGGCATGTCCGGTTTCTACGTCGTGATTACCCATTGTACCTACATCGTACTTCATATAATTCAGCATGGCGGCACATACATGCTCCGATATTGTATCCATATAATTATAGTAATAGGCAACGGGCTGTCCTTGAAGAATATCGCCGTTGTCCATCAGTATGACATTTTCATACTTCTCCCGCTGTTCTTTCACATACGAAGACACACGGGCCAGGCTCCCTTTCATGGGTTTATTACGAATAAAATCATAAGGAAAATAACAACCATGCACATCGCTGGTTTCGATTAATTTCAAAGTTACCTCACCGTCTTGTGAAGCATGAACTGCGCTCAGGCTTCCAAGCCCTAAAAGCGTCATCAGACAAATCAGTAATTTCATAACAAATTAATAGATTAAGACGGCATACAAGCGACAATTTGTCAGGCTCCGCATACCATGATTAATTCAATACCACAAAGATAATGGAAGAAAACAGCCTGCCAAACCTTGAAAAAGATAAATAGCTTTCAATATGGTTAAAAGTCTGTTAACAAAAGGACAACGTGGCACATTCTTTGTGTCATTCATTAACAAAAAAAAACAGACTGTATGGCTTATATAGACTATTACAAGGTTCTTGGAGTTGACAAAACGGCAACCCAGGACGATATCAAGAAAGCGTTCCGTAAGTTGGCGCGCAAATATCACCCGGACTTGAATCCGAACGACCCTACGGCCAAGGATAAGTTTCAGGCGATTAATGAAGCCAACGAGGTACTGAGCGACCCCGAAAAGCGTAAGAAATACGATGCTTACGGGGAGAACTGGAAACACGCCGACGAGTTTGAGGCACAACAACAGGCTTATCGGGCTCAAGGCGGAGGAGGTAACGGCGGAGAATATTGGTATTCTACCGACGGACAACATTTTACAAGTGGCTTTGGAGGAGAAGGCATGCACGGATTTGGTGGAAATGCCAGCGGATTCTCCGACTTCTTCGAAGAGCTGTTCGGACATGGAGCCGGCAGAGGACGTAGTGCAAGGGGCGGATTCCGCGGACAGGATATTGAGGCTTCTTTACAACTGTCTTTGCGTGAAGCGGCTACTACGCACAAGCAAACGTTCAGCATCAACGGTGAAACATTACGTATTACCGTACCGGCCGGAGTGGCAAACGGACAGGTTATCAAATTGAAAGGCCATGGAGGCAAGGGAGCCAACGGCGGACCCGACGGAGATTTATACATTACCTTCGTCATTCCAGACGACCCTGTCTTCAAACGGAAAGACAATGACTTGTATACAGATGTAACAATCGACTTGTACACGGCCGTACTGGGAGGTGAAGTTACAGTCAATACACTGGATGGACAAGTAAAACTGAAAGTTCGTCCGGGTACTCAAAATGATGCGATGGTACGCCTGAAAGGTAAAGGTTTCCCTGTCTACAAGCAGGAAGGCGCAACAGGCGACCTGATTGTAACTTATCACGTAACTATTCCTACCACGCTGACGGAAAAGCAGAAAGATTTGTTCCGACAGTTACAGCAAGGATAATTTAAAACCGTACGACTATGCAGAACGATTTAATCATCATAAACGATTATTGCACACATTGCAATATCGAACCCGACTTCGTCCTCATGCTGGGCGAAGGTGGCTTAATAGATATCGAAGTAATCGATAATACCAGTTACTTTCCGGCTTCTCAGTTGAATGAGCTGGAAAAATACACCCATCTATATTATGACTTGTCCATCAATATAGAGGGAATCGATGCCATCCGTCACTTGCTGGAAAGAATAGAAAACTTGCAAAACAGAGTAAAAACGTTGGAAAATGAGCTGCGTTTCTACCGCAGATAATTCCCATAATTACGAAAACCTTGTCGCGTGCTGTCAGGCCGTGGCAGGGTTTTCTTTTTATACGCTCAGAAGTCGTAGGTCAGTCCGATAAAGAACGTGCCGGTCTGCTTCTTGTGGGGCAATCCTATTTTCTGTCCTCCCACCACCATGTTACGGCTCCCTCCATACAAATCATAATCAGATGTCGTATATCCTAACAATATTGATAGATGTTCCATTTCCAGAGCCACAGCAAACCGTACATGATAATAACAGGCCCTTGCCCGTGAACTGCTGACCTTTTCTGATGTTACCGGCACATCGAGAACTGCATCCTCTGGGACATAATCTACAATGGCACTTGAATTGGGAGGCAAAGGGATAGTAATACCGGGAGATACACGAAAAGACAATGCCACATCACGGTCATGATTCAGATAAACAGGAGGCGAATATAAGTAAATTCCCGACCGAAAAGCCATGAGATATGTCAAGTCTTTCTCCTCTATACACCAGCGTAATTTTTTATCTTTGACATCTCCCGAATAAACCTTGTCATCATCTATCAGTGTAGTAAAAAGCAATCCTGCTCCAACGCCAATAAAACGCCAGGGCTTATATACGACACCCGTTTCCACTTCCCATGTCATATAATTGTTCGCGCCCCCGTAAAGTTCCCATACCCAGTGCTTCTCTTTTTCCGGCTCCTGCGCCATTGCTACTGATATACCTAAAAAAGAAAAAAGAATGACGCACCAAACACTTCGTCTGTTATTCATAAGTCATAGAGTTAGTTTAAGTTGTCACATAAATATATTCACGAAAGACTATTTCATCTAAAACAGTAACAAACTATTTTCTCTAAAAGTTCATTGTATCGATCTCCATTTTCAAAGCTTTGACCAGCAGACATTCTTGCTTGTCCCTCTTTATTACATGCCATTATTATGTTTCGGGAACAAGTTTGACCAGCAGACATCCTTGCCGTTTCTTCGTATCATGTGCCATTACTACGTTTCGGAGCCCAATTGAACCAACAAAAATCTTTGCAATTCCTTTTCCCTCCAATCCGACTGATTTCCTCTTGTACTTCATTCTTCTGCTTGATATTTCATCTCTAAAACTGACAAAATTACCAAGTTCGACTACCTGCCTGCACGTAGTGTCAGTTGCTATTTTCCTACCCTCTTCCTCAACATTCTCAATCGAAGAACTTTTCTCAAACCCGAATAAAGCTTAAACCGGTCGGCAAATCACCTTCAAAATAGCTTCTCCCCTCACCCCGAATCTTTTTTTTAATTACATTTGTGCCACATTATTAGAAAAAGTATACATGGAACAATTCAGCCAAATGATTGCCACCGCCCTGAAACTACCTGTCCATCGGGTAGAAAATACCTTGAAACTGCTTCAGGGAGGTGCTACCATACCCTTTATAAGCCGTTACCGAAAAGAAGCGACCGGAGGACTCGACGAGGTACAGATAGGTGATATCCATACGCGTTACGAAAAGCTCTGCGAACTTGCCAAGCGAAAGGAAACGGTACTTTCTACTATCGAAGAGCAGGGAAAACTGACCGATGCCTTGCGTGAGCGTATTACCAACTGCTGGGATACGACGGAACTGGAAGATATTTACCTGCCTTTCAAGCCCAAACGGAAAACTCGTGCCGAGGTTGCACGCCAGAAGGGACTGGAACCGCTTGCTATGCTGCTGTTGATGCAGCGGGAAAACAATTTGTCTGCCCGGGTACGTTCGTTCGTCAAGGGAGAAGTCAAGGACGAAGAAGATGCGCTGAAAGGAGCACGCGACATCATCGCCGAGCAAGTGAACGAAGATGAACGTGCCCGCAACCTGATACGAAACCAGTTCAGCCGTCAGGCCATGATTATCTCGAAAGTAGTCAAGGGCAAAGAGAAAGAAGAAGCTGCCCTGAAATACCGCGACTATTTCGACTTCAGTGAACCGCTGAAGAAATGTACCTCTCACCGTCTGCTCGCCATCCGCCGTGGAGAAGCCGAAGGTATCCTGAAGGTTTCCATCACTCCCGACGATGAAACAGCCTGTACCGAACGGCTGGAAAGGCAGTATGTACACGGAAACGGAGAATGTTCCGCACAAGTGGCAGAAGCTGTAAACGATGCCTATAAGCGACTGCTGAAACCAGCGATAGAAACAGAATTTTCCGCACTCAGCAAAGAAAAGGCGGACGAAGAGGCTATCCGTGTCTTTGCCGAAAATCTCCGGCAACTGCTGCTGGCTCCTCCGTTGGGACAAAAACGTACCATGGGCATCGACCCGGGATATCGTACCGGCTGTAAGGTGGTCTGTCTGGATGCTCAGGGCAATCTGCTGCACAACGAAGCGATTTATCCGCATCCGCCCAAATCGGAAACGGCTCTGGCCGGGCGCAAGCTTGTCAAACTGGTCGAACAATATAAGATAGAAGCCATCGCCATCGGAAATGGTACGGCAAGTCGTGAAACCGAACGTTTCGTTACGTCCCAGCGATACGACCGCGAAGTACAGGTATTTGTAGTCAGCGAGGACGGTGCTTCCATCTATTCTGCCTCCAAGATTGCGCGCGAGGAGTTTCCCGAATACGATGTGACGGTACGTGGAGCCGTGTCAATCGGTCGCCGACTGATGGACCCGCTTGCCGAACTGGTCAAGATAGATGCCAAATCCATCGGGGTGGGACAATACCAGCACGATGTGGATCAGACCAAGCTGAAAGCATCGCTCGACCAGACGGTGGAGAGTTGCGTGAACCTGGTCGGCGTGAACGTCAATACGGCCAGCAAGCATCTGCTGACGTATGTTTCGGGACTGGGACCGACGCTGGCTCAAAACATCGTGAACTATCGTGCAGAAAACGGTGCATTCCATTCGCGCAAGGAATTGCTGAAGGTGCCTCGTATGGGAGCAAAGGCATTCGAACAGTGTGCCGGATTCTTACGGATTCCACACGCTGACAACCCGCTCGACAATTCGGCCGTACATCCGGAGAGTTATGCTATCGTAGAAAAGATGGCAAAGGACTTGAAATGTTCCGTTGCCGACCTGATCAAAAACAAGGACTTGCGCAGCCAGATAGATATCAAGAACTATGTGACCGATACCGTGGGACTGCCTACGCTGACCGACATCATGCAGGAACTGGATAAACCGGGACGTGACCCGCGTCAGAAGATTCAGGTCTTCGAGTTCGACAAGAACGTGCAGACCATCGACGACCTGCGGGAAGGTATGGAACTGCCCGGCATCATCAACAATATTACTAATTTCGGGTGCTTCGTAGATATAGGAATCAAGGAAAACGGACTGGTGCATATCTCCCAGCTTGCCGACAAGTTTGTCAGTGACCCGACGACAGTCGTCAGCATGCACCAGCATGTACGTGTGCGCGTGCTCAGCATCGACCACGAACGCAAACGCATTCAGCTTACAATGAAAGGACTTAATTAATGGAAACAGAAAAACAAATATGTGGATGGTTCGTCTTCAATAGCGGACAAGTCCTGATAGAGAAAAAAGCGGATGGTTATCATATTCCTTACGGAACAGAACCTCCGGTGGCAGTACCTGTGGGAAGTACCATTCATACCATCGGCGAGATAAACGGTTATCCCGCCAAAACATATGCCATTCACGTTCCGGTAGCCGGAGATGAAAGCAGCCCCCGCATGATGAAGGACTTGCGTGCTTCGTACGATGTACTTCCGCTGGAAGAATACAAGCGTGCCGGAAAGGCTTCACAAATATTGAACTGGGACAAGAACAGCCGCTACTGCCCCATGTGCGGCGTACCTACAGTACAGGTTTCTCCCATCGCCAAACGATGCCCCGAATGCCGTCAGGAGTTTTATCCACGCATTTCACCGGCGGTCATTGTACTGATAAAAAAAGGTGATAGTATCTTATTAGTGCATGCCCGCAACTTCCGGGGAACCTTCAACGGACTGGTGGCGGGTTTTCTCGAACCGGGAGAAACACTGGAAGAGTGTGTTTACCGGGAAGTGATGGAAGAAACGGGACTGACCATCAAGAACCTGAAGTACTTCGGCAGCCAGCCTTGGCCCTATCCCAGCGGCATCATGGTGGGATATTATGCCGAATACGAGAGCGGTACCATCAAACTGCAAAATGAAGAGCTGAGCGCAGGTGCTTTTTACAGCCGCGATCACCTGCCGGAAATACCGAAAAAACTCAGCATCGCCCGCAAGCTGATTGATGCCTGGCTGGAACACAAAATTTAATTGGCAACTAACAGACAAACATAGAAAGCCCCTATCAAATTCCCTCCAGGAAAATGACAGGGGCTTTCTTTATATCTCTCATATACCTTTTTACAGTTCCGAGAAACTTCACTCAAAAAATTTTATTTCATAAAAGCGGGAACCGGTAGATGCATACCTGCCATTACCAGTCCGTTTTCACGGGCATACTGCAAATAGGTTTTACGGGACTTTATCGCATTCTCCTTATCCATGTCGTAGGTTGCACAGATTTCCGGATGTCCTGCCTGCAAGGCAGCACCATGCATCAGGTCGCCGATGACCAGCAACTTGCCAGCCTGATAGACCGTATGCCCCGGTGTATGTCCTATCGCTTCGCGTGCAACGACCTTTCCGGGCAGTGTATCACCGAAAGCAAACAAGTGTAGACGGTTCTTGTATGCATTCATGATCTTTACCACCTGCTCTTTCTTGTCGGCAGGCATTTTCATCCATCCGTCGTATTCTGCTTTTGAAGCATACACTTCGGCATTCGGAAATACCACACTGTCGTTTTTCATCATTCCACCGATGTGATCGCCGTGGAAATGTGTCAGGTAAATATACTGAATGTCGGCCGGAGATACCCCCAACGAACGCAGTCCGTCCATCAATCGACTGTCGGGAGCTCCCATTCCTGTATCAAAAAGGATACGTACACCATCACTTTCTACCAAGAAGGTACTGATAGAAGCCGGTATGCCGTTCTCCAGCGAAAGACTTTTGATCAGCTCATCGCTTGCATCGGGGAAAAGCGTACGAGGCATCAGCCGTGCGGGACCGTTATCCCGAATCCATGTTGCTTTCACTCCGTCGAGCACACAGGTCGACAAAAGACTATCTCCTTGCAATCCTGCCTGATTACTTGTTACATTCATACTGTCTGCACTCATTTTTTCATCTGCTTGTTTTTTCGCACTGTTGCCGCAGCTGGCAAGCGACAAGACCATTGTCACGCCAAGGGCATAACTCCATATCTTACGTTTCATTGCTATATAGTTTTAAAAGACTTATTCTTGTCGAAAAATAGTATCCACCCAAAACCTCCCTAAGGTAGCGGGATTTTTTCAGACTTCCAAATGATGTTTCACATTATCACTCGCTTACTTCGTCGCAGAATTACCCTAATGGGTATCGGGACCGCCTGAAAACATACAAAACAAGCGGGGAGAAAGAATCTTTTTCTCTAGCGATTCCCTCTCCCCACTTCCTTCGGGCACCTGCCTGCAACGAAGCAACTCCCGTATCAATTAACCAAATATGGTTTATTTCTTTTTCATCTTCTGCATCATGCCCGCCATCTTGCTGCCGGTAACCATCTTCATCATCTTGCGAGTCTGGTCGAACTGCTTCAGCAAGCGGTTCACTTCCTGAATGCTCGTACCACTACCTTTGGCAATACGTGTACGGCGAGTTCCGTTCAAGATTTCAGGATGTGTACGTTCCTGCGGAGTCATTGAGTAAATAATAGCTTCAATGCTCTTGAACGCATTGTCGTCGATATCGATATCCTTGATGGCTTTTCCTACACCCGGAATCATGGAAGCCAGTTCCTTCAGGTTACCCATCTTCTTAATCTGATGAATCTGAGTCAGGAAGTCGTTGAAGTCGAACTGGTTCTTCTGAATCTTCTTCTGAAGACGTTTAGCCTCTTCTTCATCGTACTGCTCCTGTGCACGTTCTACCAATGAAACGATATCACCCATTCCGAGGATACGGTCTGCCATACGAGCCGGGTGGAACTGGTCGATTGCATCCAGCTTTTCACCTGTTCCGATAAACTTGATCGGCTTGTTCACTACGGTACGGATAGACAACGCAGCACCACCACGAGTATCACCGTCGAGCTTAGTCAGAACCACGCCGTTGAAGTCCAGACGTTCGTTGAACTCACGGGCAGTATTGACTGCATCCTGACCGGTCATCGCATCGACTACGAACAGTGTTTCGTCCGGATTGATTGCTTTCTTGATAGCTTCAATCTCGTTCATCATCTGCTCGTCTACGGCAAGACGTCCGGCTGTATCGACGATAACCAGATCGTAACCTTTTGCCTTAGCTTCTTGAATAGCGTTCAATGCAATCTGAACCGGGTCCTTGCTGTCGGGTTCGCTGTATACAGGAACCTCAATCTGCTGACCCAGCACCTTCAACTGTTCGATAGCCGCAGGACGGTATACGTCGCAGGCTACCAGCAACGGCTTGCGATTCTTCTTCGATTTCAACATACGAGCCAGCTTGCCCGAGAATGTAGTCTTACCAGAACCCTGCAAACCTGACATCAAAATAACGGCAGGACGATTCTTCAATTCGATTTCGGCCGTGTCGCCACCCATCAGCTTTGTCAGCTCGTCGTGAACGATTTTTACCATCAACTGGCTAGGCTTAACGGCTGTGAGCACGTTCTGTCCCAGTGCTTTTTCTTTTACCGTATCGGTAAAGTTCTTGGCAACTTTATAGTTTACATCGGCATCCAGCAACGCACGACGTACATCTTTCAGTGTTTCGGCCACATTGATTTCGGTGATTTTTCCTTCACCTTTCAATATTTTAAACGACCGCTCTAGTCTTTCACTTAAATTATCGAACATATATTTTCAGTTTTTCTTTTTATTTCCTTATTTTATTAGGGCGCAAAATTACAAAAATAATCGGATGCATCAAATCTTTTTATTCTGCCATTTCGCTTTTTTCAGATAAACGATGCTGAAAGTCAGCATCAACGTATAATAAATGATTTCGGTAGTAAAGCAAATATCGACCGGAGCACGCAGTACCATTCCCACTACAATGACATACAAGGCATAAAATATCTGCACACCAACCTCAAGTACCAGTGCCGCCTGCGTATTGCCGGTGCCCGAGATTCCGTTGAAATAAATATTTGCCACGGCAGATATCAGCATCGCCCCGCACACCACATACAAAGCCGGTACAGATTCCAGCAGCAATGCCTCCTCGTTGGTATAGACTGCCAGGATAACCCGCGGAAACAAAACGCAGAGTACCACACAGACAACCATGATGAGAAACGACATGCGAGCTATTTTATGCAGCAATGTCATGACTTTCGAAACTCCTCCCGAACCGATCAGGTTGCTGACCAGTGTATTTGCCGTAGTGGAAAGCGACTGTACCGGTATCAGAAGCACGACATACACGCTGCGCACGATGTTGGCTATGGCAAGCTGACGCTGACCGAGCCGTTCCAACGCCATGAAAAAGACAAACCAGATAGCCATCGCCAGAAAATACTGCACCATGGTAAAACAGGAAATATGCAAGATACGCATCACCATGTCCCAGTCGAAACGGCTGAAACGGTTCAGACCATATTTTTTTCAAGTCGATCTTGCAATAGGTATAAACAATGAAAAACAGCAAGGAAGAAGCTTCTGCGATGACCGAGGCCAGCGCTGCTCCCCGTACCCCCATCTCCGGAAAGCCGAATTCTCCGAATATCATGGCATAATCCAGAAAGACATTGACCAGTGCCATGACGATAGCACTCATAGTCAACACCTTGGTTTGAGTGACTCCAATATAGAAAGCCCTGAACATGACATTCACAAATGCGAACAGAAATCCCCAGATACGCCAGGTAAAGAACTCATACGTGGCATGGAAAATGGTATCGGAAGTAATCAGCAAGCGAATCAGTGGCTCGGCACACAAGGACATCAGTATCAGCAGCGCGACTCCCATGCCGAAACTGAACGTAGAGCCCTGCCACATGATCGGTCCGACGGCATGAAAGTTTCCCTCCCCGTTGCGACGAGCTATCAGGATTTGCGAGCCGACACTAAAGCCGAAGGCAACGGTATAGATACAGATATACAATAATCCTCCCATCGCCGCTGCCCCAAGCGCCACCTCACCAACATGCCCCAGAAAGGCAGTATCAGTCACATTGATGACGTTCTGCGCAAGAAGTCCCAAGAATATCGGATAAGTGACATTCCATATTTCTTTATTCGTATACATAAAAACTGATTTTCTTATTTTGAAACGAAGGATGTACAAAGATACAATTTTTATGCATTTCCTGCCAACTACCCGTCTAAAATTCAGCTTATCAGCCCGAATACCCTATCAACTTTCGTCCAGAATTTGTACAAACTTTTTTGTTTTTTGTACAAAAAATAAAAAAACATCCCGATGTTTTTCGGAACAGATGCAGACGATTGAAAATCAATGCCTCCACGAGTTCTGAAAAAGCCTAAAGACTCAGATTGAAATCATCCCCATCGCCCAGCACCGGAAAGTGTTTTCGGAATGTATCCAGCGGCTCGCGGGCAAGTACAGCCGATGCAGTTTCTTCCTTGTCGTCTTCACACGATGCCATCAGCTTGCCATAAGGATTGATGATTACGCTGCCGCCGTTGTAAGAACACTGCGGATCATGCCCTGTCCGGTTTACACCAACCACATAGCACTGGTTCTCGAGTGCCCGTGCCCGCAGCAGTGTATCCCATACCTCCCGACGGCCAACGGGCCAGTTGGCTACATAAATTGCCACATCATAATCGTTGCGGCAACGTGACCACACAGGAAAACGCAAGTCATAACAAATCTGCAAAAGTATCCGAAAGCCGCCATACGAAACGATCACCCGCTTTCCACCGGGTATATACCGCTTATCCTCGCCACCGAAAGTAAACAGATGCCGCTTGTCGTAACGGTGTATCGTCCCATCGGGACAGACAAAATAAAAACGGTTATAAAACATTCCCGACTCACTGACTGAAAGACTTCCCGCAAGAGCGCACCGATGCTCTTCCGCCATCCGGCGCATCCATTGCAACGTTTCTCCCTCTTCCTTTTCGGCAATCTCCACAGGATTCATGCTGAAACCGGTAGAAAACATCTCGGGAAGTACGAACAAATCCGTATCCTCCTGCCCTTCCACCAGCTTTTCTATGCGCTTCCGGTTTGCAACCGCATCCTCCCAGACGATATCCGTCTGCAAGACAGTCACCTTCAAAAATGTAGTCTGTTTATTCATTTTTATGTCCGTTTTCCAAAATTCCACCAGCCCAAAGGTAATAAAAGTAAGTTGATTTAGATGTTGTTTACAAAATCTTTGCTATTTTTGTAGCAAAATTGAGTTAATGTATCAACAAATGAACGTATTAGAATTAAGTGAACAGGAGATTATCAGACGTAACAGCCTGAATGAATTGAGAGCGATGGGCATTGATCCATACCCTGCTGCCGAGTATGTAACCAACGCGTTTTCGACTGACATAAAAGCCGAATTCAAGGATGACGAAGCAGAACCGCGCAAAGTATCGGTTGCAGGACGCATCATGTCACGTCGTGTGATGGGTAAGGCTTCTTTCATTGAATTACAGGACTCTAAAGGTCGTATTCAAGTATACATTACCCGTGATGATATATGCCCGGACGAAAACAAAGATTTATATAACGTAGTATTCAAACGTCTGCTCGACTTGGGCGACTTTATCGGTATCGAAGGTTTCGTATTCCGCACACAGATGGGAGAAATTTCCATCCATGCACAGAAACTGACCGTGCTGTCGAAATCTATCCGTCCGTTGCCTATCGTGAAATACAAGGACGGTGTAGCTTACGATAAGTTTGACGATCCCGAACTTCGCTATCGTCAGCGTTATGTAGACCTGGTTGTCAACGACGGTGTAAAAGAAATCTTCCTGAAACGTACTAAAGTGTACAATTCGATGCGTGAGTACTTCAACTCAAAAGGATATGTAGAAGTAGAAACTCCTATCCTGCAATCTATTCCAGGTGGAGCAACTGCACGCCCGTTCATTACACACCATAACGCACTGGATATTCCATTGTATATGCGTATCGCCAGCGAACTTTACCTGAAACGTCTGATTGTAGGCGGATTCGAAGGTGTATACGAAATTGGAAAGAACTTCCGTAACGAAGGTATGGACCGTACACACAATCCGGAATTTACCTGTATGGAAATCTATGTTGCCTACAAGGATTACAACTGGATGATGACCTTTACTGAAAACATGATTGAAAAGATCTGTATGGATGTAAACGGTACAACAGAAATCAAGATTGGCGACAATACAATCAACTTCAAGGCTCCGTTCAAACGAGTTACCATGCTCGACTCTATCAAAGAATTTACGGGTTATGACCTGACAGACATGAACGAAGATCAAATACGTGAAGTATGCAAGAAGCTGAACATGGAAATCGACGACACCATGGGTAAAGGCAAGCTGATTGACGAAATCTTCGGCGAATTCTGCGAAGGCAACTATATCCAGCCGACTTTCATCATCGACTATCCGATTGAAATGTCACCGCTGACTAAGCGTCATCGTAACAACCCGAACCTGACAGAACGTTTTGAGCTGATGGTAAACGGAAAGGAACTCTGCAACGCTTATTCTGAGCTAAACGACCCGATCGACCAGTTGGAACGCTTCCAGGAGCAGATGCGACTGAGTGAAAAGGGTGACGACGAAGCCATGATTATCGATAAAGACTTTATCCGCGCACTGGAATACGGTATGCCTCCTACATCAGGTATGGGTATCGGTATGGACCGTCTGGTGATGTTGATGACCGGACAGAGCACTATTCAGGAAGTATTGTTCTTCCCGCAGATGCGTCCCGAAAAGGTTATCCCGAAAGATGCTCCGGCAAAATTCATGGAGCTGGGTGTTCCTGAAGAATGGGTACCTGTCATCCAGAAAGCAGGATACAATCTGGTTTCGGATATGAAGGATGTAAATCCGCAGAAACTGCATCAGGACATTTGCGGAGTGAATAAAAAATATAAATTAGAATTGAAGAATCCTAGCGTCGACGAAGTAGCTGGCTGGATACAGAAAATAGGCTAAAATGAAACTCCCCGGGAAAATAGCAATCATGGGTGGAGGAAGCTGGGCAACGGCAATAGCCAAAATCATATTGACCCAGGCAGACTCAATAAACTGGTACATGCGCCGCGACGACCGGATTGAAGAATTCCGGCGTCTGGGCCATAATCCGGCTTACCTGACTAGTGTGCGCTTCGACATGAGGTGCATCAACTTCTCTTCAGATATAAATAAGGTAGTAAAGGAATCGGATACACTGATATTCGTCACTCCTTCTCCGTATCTGAAAATCCACCTTAAAAAGCTAAAAACGAAACTCAAGGATAAGTTCATTGTAACGGCTATTAAGGGTATCGTCCCCGACGAAAACCTGATTGTATCCGACTACTTTCATCAAATGTACGACGTGCCCGAAGAGAACATTGCCGTACTGGCGGGTCCATGCCATGCAGAAGAAGTGGCACTGGAACGCCTGTCTTACCTCACGGTAGGATGCAAGGATATTGAAAAAGCAAAGATGTTTGCCCGACAACTCTCGGGACATTATATCAAGACATCGGTTAATACCGACGTGGCAGGCATAGAATATGCGTCTGTCTTGAAGAATGTGTATGCTATCGCTGCCGGTATATGCAGCGGACTGAAATACGGAGATAACTTCCAGGCGGTACTGGTTTCGAATGCTCTTCAGGAAATGAACCGCTTTCTCGATACGGTACATCCGGTGAACCGGTGCACGAACGACTCGGCTTATCTGGGCGACTTGCTGGTAACCTCGTATTCGAACTTCAGCCGTAACCGTGTATTCGGAACGATGATAGGAAAAGGATATTCGGTGAAAAGTGCACAGATAGAAATGGAAATGATAGCCGAAGGCTATTACGGTACCAAATGTATCAAGGAGCTGAACAAGCACCTGCACGTAAACATGCCGATAGTGGACGCCGTTTACAATATTTTGTATGAACGGATTTCTCCGATGATTGAAATCAAATTACTGACTGATTCATTCAGATAATAAAGGAATATTTATGGAAAATATTAAACTTGACATCAACAAGTCTTTAGGTTTTATTTCCAAAGACAAACTAGCTGCTTACGAACCCAAAGTAAGAGCATGTATGGAAACATTGGAAAAAGGTACAGGACTGGGAAATGATTTTCTGGGCTGGTTGCATTTACCTTCTTCTATCACAAAAGAACATCTGGACGACTTGAAAGCTACCGCACAGGTTCTGCGCGAAAACTGTGAAGTTGTAGTTGTTGCTGGTATCGGCGGAAGCTATCTGGGTGCCCGTGCCGTTATCGAAGCTATGTCCAACAGCTTCTTGTGGTTGCAAGAAAAGAAAGCCGGACAGCCTACTATCATCTTTGCCGGACACAACATTGGTGAAGATTACTTGTACGAGCTGACTTCTTTCCTGAAAGACAAGAAATTTGGTGTAATCAATATCTCTAAATCGGGTACAACTACCGAAACAGCTTTGGCTTTCCGCCTGTTGAAAAAACAATGCGAAGACCAGCGCGGTAAGGAAATGGCACGTAAAGTCATCGTTGCTGTAACCGACGCTAAGAAGGGTGCAGCCCGTGTAACTGCTGACAAGGAAGGTTACAAATCATTCATTATTCCTGACAATGTAGGCGGACGTTTCTCTGTTCTTACTCCGGTAGGTTTGCTTCCTATCGCAGTTGCAGGCATCGACATCGACCAGTTGGTTGAAGGTGCACGCAAGATGGAAGAGGTTTGTGCCAACGAAAATATGATGGAAAATCCAGCTGCTCTCTATGCTGCTACACGAAACGAACTGTATCAGAGCGGCAAAAAGATTGAAATCTTGGTAAACTTCCAGCCGAAACTTCACTACTTCATGGAATGGTGGAAACAGCTTTACGGAGAATCTGAAGGTAAGGACCACAAAGGTATCTATCCTAGCTCTGTAGACTTCTCGACCGACCTGCACTCTATGGGACAGTGGATCCAGGAAGGCGAACGTACCATCTACGAAACAGTTGTTTCTATCGAAACTCCGAACCACGAACTCTGCGTACCTTCTGACGAAGAAAATCTGGACGGCCTGAACTTCCTTGCCGGAAAACGTGTAGACGAAGTAAACAAGATGGCCGAACTGGGTACTCAGCTGGCTCACGTAGACGGCGGTGTTCCTAACATGCGCGTCAGCGTTCCGAAACTGAACGAATACTATCTGGGACAGTTGATTTACTTCTTCGAAAAGGCTTGCGGTATCAGCGGTTACCTGCTCGGAGTAAATCCGTTCAACCAGCCGGGTGTAGAGGCTTACAAGAAGAATATGTTTGCCCTGCTGAACAAACCGGGATACGAAGAAGAGTCTAAAGCTATCCAAGCTCGCTTGAAATAAAGACTACTGAATGAAGAATGGATAATGACAAATTGAGCAGACAGTTATTTAACAATGCAGTCTTGCTCGTTGGTCATTATTCATTCTTCGTTATTTATATATGTTATCTTTAACTAAGAAAAAATGTTCCAACAAGCAATAAACGATTATCTTACCACACATCACTTTGACAAACTGAACCTGAAAGCTGTATTGTTCGACATGGACGGTGTCTTGTTCGACTCGATGAAAAACCATGCCAAAGCCTGGCACGAAGCCATGAAGCAATACGGCATGCATTTGAGCCCCGAAGAAGCCTACTTGCACGAGGGACGTACAGGAGCTGCTACTATCAATATCGTCAGCAGCCGCCAGCGAAACCACGAAGCGACCGAAGAGGAAATAAAAGAAATTTATCAGACCAAGAGTAACATTTTCAATTCACTCCCCAAGGCGGAACGAATGCCGGGAGCACTGGAATTACTGAATAAAATAAAGGCAGCAGGGCTGATTCCCGTCATCGTAACCGGTTCGGGACAAACATCGTTGTTGGAACGCTTAAACAAAAACTTCCCCGGTATATTCAAAGCTGAACTGATGGTTACCGCATTCGACGTGAAATACGGTAAACCTAATCCGGAACCCTATCTTATGGGACTTCAGAAAGCCGGTGTCCAGGCCAACGAGGCAATCGTAGTAGAAAATGCTCCTCTGGGAGTTCGTGCCGGAGTGGCAGCAGGTATCTTTACCGTAGCGGTCAATACCGGTCCCCTGCCCGATAAGGTATTGCTGGATGAAGGAGCCAATTATCTGTTCCATTCCATGCCGGATTTCAATAAGAATTGGGAAGAATTTTATCAAGCAATCAAATAAAATCGTATATTTGCATTTGAGCATTTACAAATGCTTATACTAACCCTAACAAATTCAATTGGATATTCGGGAAGGCTGCTTCGCGACGAAGCAGCCTTTTCTGTATATTTACACTATCTTATTATACATCGAAACGGATATGCTCTTAATCTATAGCATAAACAACAGGAAATTATTCTACAAACACGTACCTGATTCATTCAACAAGTTTCCCACTAACCTCCCGCCTATAACCGTTGGAGCAATCAATTATCGAAAAAACAATAAATGATATTCAAACTTCACCCCAAGAGCCAGCTAAAATAAATTTAAGCAGCCATTAATCAAGCATTGTCTTAACAGCCTCTCTATATAATTAATATAATGAAGCGCCTCCCCAAAAGTAGGTATTTTACTCCCATACATGCCAATATGTTTTTTGTTAATTAACAT
>ULQD01083881.1_pt1 | contig 49144 bp, 41 predicted proteins | sample 1954121 | NCBI WGS metagenome assembly ULQD01 (sample SAMEA4835646, study PRJEB28245) | human gut metagenome | biome: gut microbiome; material: fecal sample | place: Denmark | collected 2008 | reverse complement strand
ATGTTACCTTTTTTGTTGTAACGCTATTCCAGGACTAGACACAGCATCAAAATAAGAAGGAGATACCTGCACAGGCATCTCCTTCTTTATTGCTGATTTATTAATAAACACCTTTCTGTTTTCAGAACATATATGCCACTGAAATCTGCCAAGTATTTCGTTTCATTTCGATAGTCATCGCATCATCTACAGCTTTTGCCATTTTACTCAGGCCAAAATTATAATTCACTCCTGCTTGCAGATGTCCCAATAATTTAAGACCTACTCCAACATTGAACGAAGTATTGCAGGATTTCATATCAAAATTCTCGGTAAAATGTCCGCTTCCCACATTAAAGCCGAACTGAGGACCGGCAGCTACATAAGCTCCCAGCGTACTTCCCAGTCCAAGTGTCCACTTCAAGTTTACAGGAACTTCAATTGTCTTAAGTGTTTGGTCTACTTCTTCTCCCCCACTGATAGCCTTTGCTCCAGACTGATTATACAAAGCAGCTACATCTACACCTAATCCTACAACCGGAATGGTAAACTCAGCCATCGGACCAATAAAGAATCCGGTACGGTTATCACTCTTTACAATATCCTTTGAGAAAGTCAATTTCGAAATGTTCAGTCCCCCTTTCAGTCCAAACTGTAATTGGGCTTGTGCTGGCACTGCTAAAAATAAGCAGGCCACAATCATTAAGGTTGATAAAATCTTCTTCATAAATACACAATATTAATGTTTACAGAAACAAAAATAAGGAATAAATAGTAAGAATACAAATAGTCTGTGCTAAAAGATAAAAATGACAATCTGTCCATTTTCAAGTCGAATTGACACTACGCTATGTTTATCAAAGTTTAAAATCTTCACCACTCGTTCAACGAAGGTTAAAGCAATCTACCTTTCTGTCAGTCAAATTATTTGGCACAGACTTTGCAAATATAAGGGTGAATCGCGGAAGCGAAAGGAGAAGCGGTTCAGAAGAAACAAGATAAAATAAAAAACTAAAATATAGGAGATTACAACTATGATGCCGACTAGAAGAAATTATAATCAGAATTGGTTACCAAGTATTTTCAATGATTTCTTTGATAACGATTGGATGGAAAGAGCTAACGCTACTGCCCCTGCAATCAACGTAATCGAAAACGAAAACAATTACAAGATAGAAGTTGCAGCTCCGGGTATGACGAAAGACGATTTCAATATTCATCTTACCGAAGATAACCAGTTGGTTATTTCTATGGAGAAGAAAAACGAAGTAAATAACAACGATAAAAAGAAATATTTGCGTCGTGAATTCTCTTACTCTAAATTCGAACAATGCATGATTTTACCGGAAGATGTCGATAAGGAAAAGATCAGTGCATCTGTCGATAACGGTGTCCTTAACATTGAGTTGCCTAAGATGACACAGGAAGAAAAGAAACAGGCCAACAAAGTGATTGAAATTAAATAAACAATTCTAACTGTAAAATCCCCGCTCCGGTCAGTTCCGAAGCGGGGATTTTTTTATTTATAACTATGAATAAACCTATCGTTATCATGAATTTTACAGGAGTATATGATTATGAATCATTCTCCCACAATCCCAAATTTGCATGGATAGATTGTACCCATCTTCAAGGGGTAGAATGCTACTGCGATAAAGACGGAGCCAGTGCACTGAAAAAAGTCATCGAAAACTATCCGGCAGAAGGGATTCATTTCATTGATTCCGGCAACTATCATTACCTGACCAAATTCTGGACGGATAAAATACATCAACCTTTCTCACTAATTGTATTCGACCATCATCCCGACATGCAGCCCCCCTTATTCAAAGAAATGATTTCCTGTGGAAGCTGGGTAGAAGATGTCATCAAGACCAATCCTTTTTTAAAAAAGGTCATTATTATAGGACCCTCCGAACAGTTAATCAAGAGTGTTGCTCCTCAGTATCAGAATCAGGTTGAATTTTACAGTGAACAAAGTCTGGAACAAGACACTACCTGGAAGAAGTTCTCTGCCGAAGTCATCAGTACGCCCGTATATATTTCTGTAGACAAAGATGTACTCAACCCTCAGTCGGCCGCTACCAACTGGGATCAGGGATCTTTTACACTGGAAGAACTGGAACAATTGTTATCTATCATTCTGAAACATGAACAGACAATAGGCATAGATATTTGCGGCGAATGTCCAGCCACGCTTAATATTTTTGAAGAAGAAAAAGAAGCGCAGCTGGACAGTGCCGCCAACAAAGAGTTGCTCAAGTTCTTTCTAAGTACTCAATCTCATGCCTTTCAACAAGCATTTAAAAAGTAAGCTGTATGGAAAAGCCCATATTACGCAAGCTAGGCAAGCGGAAATAATCAATACCCCGCATATCATTTCCCATGCTGGCGGTACTCATCGGATCGAAAGGAGCTTTATTATACAACATAACCAAATTTCGTCCGACAAAAGAAACCTTTATATGCTGCATCCAGTTTACCCAACGATACATCGGGATTGTATATCCTACAGTCAATTCCGCCAAACGAATATTGGTCGCATCGTATATATAGAGATCACCGATTCCCGACAAGCCTGAAGTTGCTGCATAATATCGGGAAACGGGAATCTTCTTTTCTCCCATCCACACTCCGCCTTGATCGCGTGCATCTGCTGTAGCCTTCGAAACGCCATATTGGTCAAGCATCGATTGCGTCATTGATAGGCCTTCTCCTCCGAAGCTGCCTTGCAATACGAATCCCAGTTCAAGACCTTTCCAAGCAAAGTCATTTGCCCATCCTAGCATATAATCAGGAAAAGCATTTCCCGCATACTGATATGTATCATTACGTTCCGGCAAACCTGTCTGTGCATTGAAAATCACATTACCAGCTGCATCTTTCTGAAAGGTACTGACGTAAATATCACCTATGGAACCTCCAGAAACCAGTCTTTCTTCTGCAAGCTGGCCATATGAAGCAAGTTTCAAGTAGTCGACCTTCATCACTTCACCAGTCATTGGATTTACTATTTCAGAACAATCCTGAATTCTATTTTTATTGAGAGTGTACGTCAGGCTAGAATTCCAAGAAACAGGTCCTAAATCCTGATTCAGTCCTAATGAAACTTCCAACCCTTTATTCTGTATTTCTGCTTTCACTGGATAAGTTTCCATTGGAATCTCATTATCCGTAGAAGTCGTATACATGGTAAAGGATAGATTCAACTTATTATTAAATAGTCCCAGATCAACCCCTGCTTCATACGACTTCGTCTTGTCACTGAAGAAACTCCCTTGCACCAATGCTGTCATATCTCTGTTATCGTTAGGCAAACAATACTGATGGAAATTACCACTCTCTGCATAAGCCAGACGCAACTTCAAGAAAGACAATACATCCGAATGCGAAATAATGGAAGTTGGAATAAACGAAAGCCCTGCCGATGGATAAAAGACATCATCGTAACTTGCTCTTGTCCCTTCCTTCCATAAATACTGCCATTCTTTGCGTCCTCCCATATTTATATAAAGGAAATCTTTGTAACCTACTTGCAAAGACGCAAACAACGCATCACTACGGTCGTGCAAATCGACATTCCAATCTTTTCCTTTCGTACTATCCAAATTGTCAAGAGAAAAAATATTTGGTTGTACCAAACCGCCTCCCTGTAAACCATATTCATATTTTCTATTGCGAAATACCATCCCCAGCAAAGCATTAAAAGAAAAGTCACCTGCCGTTTTTTGAAGATGAAAAGCAACATCAGCATAAACCTGACTTAAATCAGCATTTATCTTTCCATATTCACCCAAAGAAGAATAGCCGTACTGAGTCAGTAAATAACTAGTCGAAGCGTATAATTCTTGAGTTTGTACCTGTTTGTCTTTATCATAGTTGACATGTGCTGTAACATCCAACCAGTCAGTTAATGCATACCGAAATCCCAGTCCTGCTCGTATGCGATCTTTAGTATTCACAAACAAATTACGTTTTTCCGTCCAATACGGATTCTGCCAGTTGGCATAAGGCCAATACTGAACTGCATAACCTTTATCCGGATCATACCGCTCGAAACAACTATATTCATCTTTCTCACGTAAGATTTCCGGCAGCAGATAAACCGGTACAATTGGATTGAAGTAATCACCTTGTGCCAGCATATTACGTTCTTTAGTACGGATATACATCAAACTGGCATCAATATTCAGCTTTCCATCCAGCAAGTTTGTCGTATTACGGAACGTCAGATTATAATGATTACTACTATTGTTATCAAGTAATCCGACTGCATTTTGAGTCATCGCAGAAAAATAACTTTGATTTACTTCCGTACCACCCGATACCGTTACAGCATTGTTTATGGTATGCCCCGTACGATAAAAGTCGGAAGGATTCCAATCGAATGAGGTTCTCGTGTCTGATTTCCAACTTTCATAGACATGCTGAAACTCTGGCATCACAAAAGGCTTGGCAAAGGTCGTGGTATTCGATACCGTGATAGAAGGCTTACGCAGTTTCTGACCCCGTTTGGTTGTAATAAGAATGACACCATTGGCAGCATCACTCCCATAAAGGACCGAAGCAGCTGTGCCCGACAAGACAGACATACTTTCTATATCTTCTGCGTTAAAGGAAGCAATACCATCTGCCGATAAGCCATAACCTTTATAAATGGAATAAAATTCTTCAGTAGAAAGTTGGGGAAACGGAACTCCGTCAATCACAAAAAGTACATTGTTATTTCCTCGCAGGCTCCTTGCCCCTCTCATTTCAATCTTCACTCCTCCCCCGGTTCCTATCGAACTCGGCTGGATAGTTGCCCCCGCTACTCTACCAACCAATGCCTGAAGGAAGTTTGCATCTTTTGCCTTGGTAAAAACAACTCCTTCTATTTCCTGTAACGAACAAGCTTCAATCGGAACTTTTGTTCCCAACGTAGTTCTTATCGTATCCACTGTTTCTACTTCTTCAGCGCATACAGCAGTTACCGATAAATTCAATGCAACCCCCAGCAACAAAATAAAATCGTGTTTCTTCATAACATAAAACGGCTAACTTTTTAAACGATGCAGAAAGGTATAAAAATATTTCGTATCTCAATGATAAGTCTAACACAAAATACACGTCACATAAAAATATTCACTCAACGTAATGTTACATCGCTTTTATGATATGATTGATTAAGAAAAATATTAAATTTGCATATTTATAATATAAAGTAGTCTATTTCTCTTTTGCACGATAGACAAGAAATATGATAGAAGAAAAATCACTGATATTATCCGTAAAAGCAGGCTCCGAAAAAGCTTACCATACTCTTTATGATATGTGGGTTTCAAGATTATACCGATTTGTATATCAATACCTGAAATCAGAAGATGCTACCGATGATGTCGTTCAATAAACATTCTGTGTCGTATATGGACCAATCGTGAGAAACTGGACCCCAACTCCTCTTTTAAGGCATACCTGTTTACCATAGCTTATCATTTCTTAATAAAGGAACTCCGCAGGCAGTTGAACAACGCTTCGATGGAAGAATTTGTGGAATACCAATACATAAAGGTATCAGGAGACGATGCGGACAAAGAAATAGATTTCGACCAGTTTTGTCAGGCGCTCCAAAAAGCCAAAAGCAACTTATCTCCACGTCAGCCAACTATGCCAAAGCACTTTGCGACTCATTGTTCGTAAGCGACTGGGATGGCTTTGACATTGACTGGGAACCGGGAAGCGGCTTTAATGACTCCGACGGTACTCTGAATGGTACAACCATCCAGGTACTGGTAAAAGAAATGGGAAAATATATCGGTCCAAAGAGTGATCCGGAAAAGAAAGGGCACAAACTGCTCTGCATCGACGGTCTTATCAACTATTTCTCAGAAGAAATGGAAGAATATGTAGATTACTGGATTACTCAGTCATACGGTAGTTCTTCCCCACATTATTACGGTCCCGGCAACATCCCGGAAAAACTGATTATAACCGAAAACTTTGAATCCTATGCCACTTCAGGAGGTGCTCTGTTACGGCAGGCAGCCTGGATGCCGGCAGAAGGCTACAAAGGAGGAGTCGGTGCCTACCGCTTCGACAATGACTATGACAATACACCTGATTACAAATGGATGCGTCAGGCAATCCAAATCAACCAACAGGTTTTCAACGAATGGAAAGCCAATCAGGGAAAAGAATAATACGAATCTTGAAATTCTAAAGATATGAAACAACTATTAAAATATTTGGCATTTTGCGCTATAGCTGTCTTGCTGAACAGCTGTAACGACAGTGAAAGCGATTTGCTGGAAGCAAAAGTTTACTTCGAAAGCAAAGAACACACAATAGAAGCTCTGAACGAACAGCCTATCACTTACGAATTGCAGTCCAGAGTTTCTTCAGCATGTTCTTCTCCGGTAGAAGTCCGCTATGAAATTGCAGGACAAAATGAAATAAATGCATACAACCAGAAATATGGAACCAATTACGAAACATTCAATGCCGCCAATGTAAAATTGGGCAGTAATGCGACAACCATTCCCAGCGGATCCATCTATTCAGAAAAGACTTCCATAGAGTTCACAAACCTGGAGAATATGGAAGAAGGTAAATCTTATCTGTTGCCGGTACGTATTCAGTCATCTTCACTTCCAGCTATCGCCGGCGGTGATATTATTTACTTTATCATTACCAAGCCTGTACAGATTAAGAAAGTCGCTCAGTTCCAGAGCAACTACATCCGTATCCCATTGGCAAGCGGTACGATGTTCACATCTGTTACCTACGAGGCCCTGATTTACATCAACCAGTTCGGTAGCAACAATACCATCATGGGTAATGAAGGTATTCTGATTCTCCGAATCGGTGATACAGCACTACCGGGCGGCCACAACGACTGGATTCAGATTGCGGGAAGCAAACAATACCACTCTACTCAGGCATTCGAGAAAGGAAAATGGTATCACGTAGCTTTTACGTACGACCAGCCGTCAGGAAAGACAGCTATTTACATTAACGGTAGCAAAGCCGCCGAATCGACATGGGATACTCCAAGCTTCGATCTGGCATCAACAGGTAGTGGAGGATTCTTCATCGGTAAGGTCGCAAACTTCATGTGGGGCGAACGTCCGTTCTATGGCTACATGAGTGAAGTCAGACTCTGGACCGTTGCACGTACAGAGAACCAGATCAAACAAAACATGCTGAATGTCGATCCAAACTCAGAGGGTCTGGCTGCTTACTATAAACTCAACGGAACAGACCAGTTCGAGTCTGATGGCAAGAGTTATGTAAAAGATGCCTCTCCTAAAGGAATGGATGGTCTGGCCAACGGAGGTTCAAGACAGCTAACGATCAAAGAACTGGAAACTCCGATAGCTATAAAATAAAAATTACCTTTTTTTACCCTTCACGCCCTTCACAGCCGTAAAAAAACAACAGGCGTTGAGGGGTAAAAAAGAAAAAAACTGCTTTTATTACTAGATTCAGATCGAGAGGCTCGGATAAAAAGTTCTCGATATTTTCTCAAGATTTGTACAAAAGAAAAAAAAGTTTGTACAAAAAAACCGTCTGTATTCGCAGAGATTTGCGCATACAGACGGAACTCTTTCAATAATACTTATTCATATTTTTATTTTGATCTCATACAACCATAAATTTTTATTTGTAGCATTGTTTCAACCAGTCGTAAAACAAGCATAAAAACACAAACCTAATAAACAGTAACAACCCAAAAACTAGTTTTCATATAGGATGAAATAAAAGAAGAGGTTGTAAACTAAATGTTTACAACCTCTTCTTTTTGTGGACCAGCCAGGGCTTGAACCTGGGACCTCCAGATTATGAGTCTGTTGCTCTAACCAACTGAGCTACAAGTCCTAATATAAGGGGGCTCCTTAAATCTGAGTGCAAAAGTAATAGATTAGCCTGAAACTTGCAACATTTATGGAGATTTTTTTATAAAAAAAACTAAGTCTGTACAGGCATATCAATATATATTGTATTTTTGTGCTACTTAATCAATTAATAACTAGGCATTATGTCACAAAGCACAAATGAACCACATCTGACCGGACTGACCGATCAAGAGGTCATAGCGAGCCGGGAGAAAAATGGAATTAATCTGTTGACTCCCCCCAAACGTCCTTCCATCTGGAAGCTATATCTGGAAAAATTTCAAGACCCTGTAATTCGCGTACTGCTGGTAGCTGCGGTATTCTCCCTGATTATTTCAATCATCGAAAGCGAATATGCCGAAACAATCGGTATCTTTTTTGCAATCTTCCTCGCTACAGGTATCGGATTTTATTTTGAATATGATGCTAATAAAAAATTCGACCTACTGAATGCTGTGGGAGAAGAAACCCCGGTAACGGTTATCCGTAACGGAAAAATCAAAGAAATACCTCGTAAAGACATCGTAGTAGGCGATATTGTTGTGCTGAATACAGGAGAAGAAGTCCCTGCCGACGGTACGCTGGTAGAAGCCGTTTCACTGCAAGTCAACGAATCAACTCTTACCGGAGAATTGATGGTGAACAAAACCACCGATAAGGCACATTTTGATGAGGAAGCTACTTATCCGTCGAATGCCGTTATGCGCGGAACGACCATTACCGACGGACACGGTATCATGCGTGTAGACCGTGTAGGCGATGCGACAGAAATCGGTAAGGTTGCACGGCAGTCTACCGAACAAAGTCAGGAACAGACTCCGCTGAATATCCAGCTTACCAAACTGGCAAACTTGATTGGTAAGGCAGGTTTTACAATTGCCGCACTGACTTTTATCGTTTTTACCAGTAAAGATTTATATAGTTTTATCACTTCAGAAAATTTCATTGGCATTAACGATTGGCATTCATGGCTGGAGATAGCACGTATCGTATTGAAATACTTCATGATGGCTGTCACCTTAATTGTTGTAGCCGTTCCTGAAGGACTGCCGATGAGTGTAACCCTCAGCCTCGCTCTGAACATGCGACGCATGCTGAAAACCAATAACCTGGTTCGAAAGATGCACGCCTGCGAAACAATGGGTGCCATCACAGTTATCTGTACTGATAAAACAGGAACACTTACTCAGAACCTGATGCAGGTATACGAAGCTCAGGTAGATGAAAGCCAGCCCGATCTGGTAGCAGAAGGTATAGCTGCTAACTCGACTGCATTCCTTGAAGAAAAGGCTGAAGGCGAAAAGCCTTCAGGAGTAGGAAACCCGACTGAAATCGCCCTTTTGCTCTGGTTGAACAGCAAAGGAAAGGATTACATGAAGCTGCGTGAAGAAGCCAAAGTAGTCAACCAATTGACCTTCTCAACTGAACGCAAATACATGGCTACATTAGTCGATTCACCGATTCAGAAGAAACGGATACTTTACATTAAGGGAGCTCCCGAAATCGTCATGAGCAAATGTAATCTGGAAAAGGCTCAGATCGATAAATATAACGAACAATTACTTGCTTATCAGAATAAAGCCATGCGTACACTGGGTATAGCCTACAAGGTTGTCCCGGAAAACGCTTCCGACGATTGTGCAGAGTTAGTCGGCGAAGGTGGAATGACTTTCTTGGGTATCTTTGCGATCAGTGACCCGATTCGTCCGGATGTACCAAATGCCGTAAAGAAATGTCAGTCGGCTGGCATCGGAATCAAGATTGTAACAGGCGATACTCCGGGAACGGCTACGGAGATTGCTCGTCAGATCGGACTTTGGACTCCGGAAGATACAGAACGTAACCGCATCACAGGGGTAGAATTTGCAGCATTGAGTGACGAAGAAGCACTCGACCGTGTACTCGACCTGAAAGTAATGAGCCGTGCTCGCCCGATGGACAAACAGCGTCTGGTGCAATTGTTACAGCAAAAAGGAGCTGTCGTAGCCGTTACAGGTGATGGAACAAACGACGCACCTGCCCTGAACCACGCACAAGTTGGCTTGTCGATGGGTACCGGAACTTCTGTAGCCAAAGAAGCTAGCGATATTACCTTGTTGGATGATTCATTCAATAGCATTGCAACAGCTGTCATGTGGGGACGTTCATTGTATAAGAATATACAGCGCTTTATCGTATTCCAGCTGACCATCAATGTAGTGGCTCTGCTGAGTGTCTTGTTAGGTGCTTTCTTCGGAACAGAATTACCACTTACCGTTACTCAGATGCTTTGGGTGAATCTGATCATGGATACATTTGCTGCAATGGCTCTTGCTTCGATTGCGCCAAGCATGGATGTAATGAATGAGAAACCGCGTCGCCGCACCGATTTCATCATTACACCGGTCATGCGCAACACAATTTTCGGAGTGGGCTTAGGCTTCCTCATCATCTTAATGGGATTGCTGGTTTACTTTAAGAATCTTCCAGGCGGTATGGATACACATCATCTTACTGTGTTCTTCACCATATTTGTGATGCTTCAGTTCTGGAACCTGTTCAATGCAAGTGTTTTCGGTACCAACCATTCATTCTTTAAAGATGCAGGACACGCATTAGGCATGCTGGGTGTTGCACTGATTATTCTTGTAGGACAAATCATCATCGTAAGTTTTGGCGGCAAAGTATTCCGTACCGAACCTCTTCCATTGAGTGAATGGTTATACATCATAGGAGGAACCTCATTCGTCTTGTGGATTGGTGAAATATGGAGAGGCATCAAACGCTTGAAAAGCAAATAATTCAATGCCGTAAACATTGGGTATGACATGAATGAACAAATAAAAAATATCATCTTCGACTGGGGAGGCGTACTGATAGACCTGAATCTGGAAGGGTGTATCAACGCCTTCGAACAGGCGGGAGCAGTCAATGTGCGTGACCTGCTGACAGGCACTAACGAGCTCGGCTTCTTCCGCGATTATGAGTGCGGGAAAATAAGCACGCCCGAATTTCGTGAGGCTATACGTAAACATATCAATAAACCGCTTACGGATGAGGAAATAGACCGCATGTGGAATATGGAGCTGCTTACCATTCCTGAGGAAAAACTCCTATTGCTCGCTGAACTGAGCAAACATTACCGGCTATTTTTATTGAGCAATACGAACGAACTTCACTGGGAATATGGTTACAAGAATGCATTCTGCCGTAACGGTAAAGACTATACAATGTACTTTGAGCGTATTTTCCTGTCGTATCGCATGCACCTGTCAAAACCTGATCCCGCTATTTTCCAAAGAGTTTTACAGGAAGCCGGTCTCCAACCAGCAGAAACATTGTTCATAGACGATGCAGAGACAAATTGTCTGGCAGCAGCCTCAACGGGCATGCAGGCTGCTCACTACATACCGGGAACAGATCTCGGTGAATTATTTAAATAAATTCCTACATGAAGATTATAACAGACGAGATTAAGCAAATACTTTCACCTTGCGTGGCAACCATCGGTTGCTTCGACGGACTACACCGTGGCCATCGTTTCCTTATCGAACAGGTTTGCAGAGAAGCCCGCCAAAGGAACTTCCATAGCGCCCTGATAACCTTTCCCGTGCATCCACGTCAGGTCATGCAAAGTAATTACCGCCCTCAATGGCTTACTTGTCTGCCACAAAAAACAGCTCTTATCCAGCAAACGGAAGCAGATTATTGCATCATGCTTCCATTTACCAAAGAATTGTCCTTGCTCTCTGCACGCCAGTTCATGCAACTGCTTCGTGAACGTTTTAACGTCCGTGTGCTGGTCATCGGCTACGACCATCGCTTCGGTCATAACCGCAGCGAAGGATTCGACGATTATTGCCAATATGGAAAGGAACTGGATATGGAAGTCGTTCGTGCACAAGCATTGGTGGAAGAAGGAGTATCCATCAGCTCGTCTGTCATACGTAAAGCTTTAAAGGAAGGAGACATACAGCATGCCAATCATTATCTGGGCTATCGCTATTATCTGGATGGGACAGTTGTCGACGGGTATAAAGTAGGTCGTAAGCTGGGATTTCCAACAGCCAATCTCCTCCCCTCCTGTTCCGACAAACTGATTCCCAAAGAAGGTGTATATGCTGTATATGCCGACATCGACGGGACACAGTATGCCGGTATGTTAAACATCGGACATCGCCCAACCGTTGACAATGGCTCCGACTTAAGTATCGAAGTACATATTCTTAACTTCTCTGGAGATATTTATAACCGTCACATGCGGATAGAATTTATTGAATTTATCCGCCAGGAACAAAAGTTTGACAGTCTGGAACAACTGATTGCCCAATTGAATGCCGATCGCGAAACAATATCTCGCCTGTTATTAAAAAGTTAAGGAATAAAACATTCGAGTTCTGTTAAGACAAAAAAATCCCCGACATCTTTTATTCAAAGAAATCGGGGATTACAAAAAACTATGATAACAGATTACAATTCCTTAATGCTGATAGCTACACCACCGCTCGGAGCAAGACGCTGTTTCAACTTCGTTTTGCTGGTCACTTTCTTTGTCGAAATCACATATTCTTTGGGATTTGTACGCCAGTCGGCTGTTTTTCCGTCAGCATAAATAGTTGCCACGTACTTCTTTCCTACCGGAAGGAAACTCAAGTCGATCACAGCTTCCCGACTATTCTCATCGGTAATTCCACCCACATACCATTCGTTCTTTCCTTTTGCCTTACGGGCAATCGTGATGTAATCACCCGGTTCCGCCTCCAGAATATAGGTATTGTCCCAGTCAACCTCCACATCTTTAATAAACTGAAAAGCATCCGGATATTTTTCATAATTCTGATATAAATCGGCTGCCATCTGCAGCGGACTATACATCGTGACATAGAGTGCAAGCTGCTTTACCAACGTAGTACCTAGCTTAGCTTTGTTAGAGCCATAAACAGAAAGGTCACCTTCAAAAATACCTGGAGTATAATCCATCGGACCACCCATCAGACGGGTAAACGGCAAGATTGTCTGGTGATCAGGACGAATGCCATTGAACGATTCAAACTCCGTACCACGCGCTGATTCCTGAGCAATCCAGTTGGGATACGTACGATACATACCCGTAGGACGTACGGCTTCATGTGAATCAACCATAATATGATACTTCGCAGCCGTCTCAGCTACCCGATTGTAATGGTTCACCATCCACTGTCCGTCGTGATGTTCGCTACGCGGAATGATCGGTCCTACGTAACCCGTCTTTACCGCATCGTAACCATTTTCTTTCATGAAGCGGAACGCATCATGCATCTGACGCTCATAGTCGGCTACCGACGAAGTCGTTTCATGGTGCATAATAATTTTCACTCCTTTCGATGCAGCATAACGTTGCAGTTCCTTTACGTCGAAGTCTGGATAAGCTTTAGTGAAACTGTATATAAATTCCTTGGCATGAGCATAATTGTCTTCCCAGCCTTCATTCCATCCCTCTACCAGTACGGCATCGAAACCATTCTTTGCTGCAAAGTCGATATACTCCTTAACATGAGCCGTATTGGCACCATGATGTCCGTTCGGTTTCAACTGGGTATAATCAGTCTTACCTATTACGATGTCTTGCGTATCGGTATAAGCCCAGGTAGAGCCTCCACCCGTAAAGTATTCCCACCATACACCCACGTATTTAGTCGGCTTAATCCAAGAAGTATCTTCCAGTTTGCAAGGTTCATTCAGATTTACTATCAAGTTCGAGGCCAAGATATCACGTGCATCGTCGCTTACTACAATCGTACGCCACGGACTGGTATTGCCGGTCTGAATATATCCTTTTGCCCCATTTTTATCAGGAGTCAGGTGCGAACTCATCAAAAAAGTCTTTGCATCCAGATTCAGATGCATAGCAGGATAATTAACCAAAGCCGCCTCATGGATGTTGATATAAAGTCCGTCATCCGACTTCAGCATCAACGGAGTCTGTACAGCAAGATTAGGCGAAGGTGACTTGCAAGCCAGAGCCTCATCGCGCGCCTTGTCTATCAGCTGCGGAACTTCCGACAGCTTGGAAGTCGTTATCTGAAACTCATTGGTATCGTAGTCGGCTGGAATCCAGAATGCCTTATGATCACCTGCCAGCTGGAACTCCGTTACCTCCTCATTGATGGTAAAGTGACGCAACTCCTTCTGCACCGGAAATTCATAACGGAATCCCAATCCATCATCGAACAAGCGGAAACGGATATTCAGCAACCATCCCGTACCTTCTTGTTCCAAGGCTACAAATAGTTCCTTATGATTATCCCGAATGACACTGTTCTGCCCCCATACAGGATTCCAGGTAGTATCGGATGCTGTTTCTTTTGTTTCTATGATACGGAAATTCTTACTGAAATCGAACGACGGACGGATCTGGAAGCCCATCTTACTTTCCCGGATAACATCTTTTCCTTTATATTTCAACGAATAAACCGGAGTCTTATCAGCCGACAAGTGAAAATCCATGATTAAATTTCCATTAGGTGAAGTCAGTGTCTGGGCAAAAGAAAATCCCACGACGAACAGACTTATCATTACAGATAGAATAAGTTTTTTCATAATATCTTTACTGGTTAACAAAATGAATGTGCTGGTAAAGATAACAATAATCTCCTAATATAGACTCAGTCTCTTTCCGAAAAACTTCTTGTACATCTTTTATAAGAGCTTTTGAAGGATATTTCAACATAAATCGGAAAATTTATCGAAAAACAATAAATATTTTCTGATTTTCTTTTGTACTCTAAAAATAATATCTACATTTGCATATCGAAAAACGATAAATATTTATCGAAAACAAACACAGATAAAATAATTAAGAACCACAAACACGATGCAATTATGAAAAAGACATTACTAAAAAAAACAGCTATGGCAAGCCTCTTCACCCTGATGACACTAACAGTCACAAAGGCAAACGCAAAAGAAACTTTCATTTATGGAGAAACAGACAACGGGTTGATTGTTTCTACCCTGAATGAAGACGGCAAAACACTTACTCCAAAATGGAAATACGAGTACCGGTACGACGAACAAAGACGACTGACCGAGAAGAAAGCATATCGATGGAATTTGCGACAACAGATGTGGACACCCGCCTATCTGCTCACTATTATGTCGAATGACTCGATATGTATCATGGATTATGCCGAATGGGACAAACTTTTTTGTAACTTTGAGCGTAATCGCCAACAAAGTGTTTATTATGTAGACAGTTCGAATGCTTTATTGACTTATTATAGCCGTTCATCTGCCTGCGAAATAAGTGAAAATAACAAATAATTAAAATTCAATTATTATGGGACGCACCATCAAATTATTGCTATACTATTTTGCCTACCAACTGGCATTCATGGGAGTTTTCCTGTGCGGATATATGATCTTCCATCATACCACAGAATTACCTCAACCCACCGACTCTACTTACATAACCCTCATTCTGCTGGCACAGGTCCTATCTACAGCTGCGGTAGGTATTCATCTGATAGTGGGAAAATATGTACCGCTCGACCGAAAAACTTGGGCGTATTACAACTCCGGTAAGGTCCTGATTGCCGCTATCCTATTAATCGTAGGTATGGGGTTGTGGAGCAATTACCTGAACGAACTCGCCGACTTGCCCAATAACATGCAGGAAACTTTCGCCATGATGATGCAGCATCCACTGGGAATTGTGGCAATCACGATTATGGCCCCTATTGTAGAAGAGCTATTGTTCCGGGGAGCCATCCAGGGACATCTGCTGCGCAAATGGAAAAAGCCGCTCTGGGCTATTGTTGTATCGTCACTGATATTCGGTATCGTACATGGAAACTGGGTACAAGCTCCTTTTGCTTTCGTAGTAGGACTGGCCCTAGGCTGGGTCTATTATCATACAGGTAGTCTGCTCCCCGGCATATTGATGCACTTCGTCAACAATAGCACTGCCGTTGTCAGCTTTTGGCTTTCCGATGATCCGAATGCTACAATGGTTTCCACCTACGGCCCCGAAGGAGCTGCACTCATGGCGGTTGCGGGAGCGATACTCACTTTCGTATGCATCAAGTACATCCAAAGACTGCTTCCACAGCCTGCAACATGGAGAGAAGAACAACCCACAAGTACAATCGAATAATACCCCGAATTTATGAAACACATCAGCATATTAGGTATATTGGCCATTTTTGCCATAGCACTGAATATCTTTTTTGCCATAGGCAGTAATCTCAAAGATTTCAAGCAAGGCTTTGAAGATGGACAAAAGGCTGGCTCTACTTACGGCACACAGGCAGATTCACACGTATTCAGGGCAGAAGTAAGAGTTACTCCTATCTCCAGTCCAAGCGATAGTCTGAATTTGCAATTACCCGGTGAAACAGTAAAAGTGCCGTATCATGTTTCAACAATCACCTGTCTGATCAAAGAGACTCCAACCATGTTAATCACCATAATATTCGCAGCTTTGGCAACCATCGTATTAGCGACTTATGGTATCTACTGCCTGATACGTGTACTTATACGTATCACCCGACAAGATGTATTCTCCCGACGTAATATCTGGTGGCTCCGCTGGATAGCTTACGGCCAGTTAGCAGCCATTTCACTCTCGTACTTGTTAAACTGGAGCATCGAGCAGGCAGTCCTTGCACAAGTATCCCTGCCGGGTTATCAGGTGATAGGTGTCACCCCGATACCCCTGCAATGGGATTTAGTCATCCTGATCGTATTACTTACGGAAATCTTTGCCAAGGCCGTAAAGATTAAGGAAGAGAACGACCTAACCATTTAACTACATATCGCCTATGAAACCGAAAAGCAACTATTCACGCCCGATGGCAGCCATTTACATTATTATAAGTTTTCTTGCCACACTCATCGTATTAGAATTGATTTGCTTCCTCACCTTTTATCCACTTTTGGAGAACAGGTTTCTGCGTATATTTGCAAGCCTAATATGGCTTTATGCCGGAGCTTTTGCTTATTATAAAATAACCCACCGTTATACCAAATGGTGGAAGAGACTAAACAACAAATAAAACGTATGCCGATTATAGTAAACCTTGATGTGATGATGGCAAAACGGAAGATTTCGCTGGGAGAGCTTGCCGAAAGAATCGACCTTACCCCCGCCAATCTTTCCATCCTGAAAACAGGAAAAGCCAAAGCAGTCCGATTTTCTACCCTGGAGGCAATCTGTAAAGCACTCGATTGCCAGCCGGGAGATATATTGGAATACAGGCCGGAAGAGTAAAGCTCTTCCGGTAAAAGGCTGTCAAATAGCAAAGAATAAACAACTCTTATAGCCGATAATCCATTAATTGTCCGTATCTTTGCAGCCGAATTAGATATTTGAAATAAATGAAGACATTTGAAGAACTCGGCGTTTCCGCAGAAATACGCCAGGCAATCGAGGAAATGGGTTACGAAAATCCCATGCCTGTACAAGAAGAAGTTATACCGTATCTGTTAGGAAACCGCAACGACGTAGTGGCTCTGGCACAAACCGGAACCGGAAAAACAGCCGCATTTGGTCTGCCGCTGATACAAAAAATTGATGTAAAGCATCGTATACCACAAGCACTGGTACTTTGTCCTACACGAGAGCTCTGCTTACAGATAGCAGGCGATTTGACCGATTACTCTAAATACATTACCGATTTAAAGATTCTTCCCGTATACGGAGGCTCATCTATTGAAAGCCAGATACGCAGTCTGAAACAAGGAGTACATATTATTGTTGCTACTCCGGGACGTTTGATAGACTTGATGGAGCGCAAGGTAGCGCATCTGGAAACAATACGCGACGTAGTAATGGACGAAGCGGATGAAATGCTGAACATGGGATTTACCGACAGCATCAACGCCATTCTGGAACAAGTTCCCGAAGACCGGAACACCTTGATGTTCTCGGCTACCATGAGTCCGGAAATAGCCCGCATCGCCAAAACGTATCTGCATGATGCCAAGGAAATTACTATCGGAACAAAAAACGAAGGAAGCAAAAACGTACATCACATCGCTTACATCGTACATGCAAAAGATAAATACTTGGCTTTGAAGCGAGTTGTAGATTATTATCCACAAATTTACGGTATCATTTTCTGCCGCACCCGTAAAGAGACTCAGGAGATAGCCGACAAGCTGATTCAGGACGGATACAATGCCGATTCCTTACATGGCGAACTGAGTCAGGCACAGCGTGACCTGGTGATGCAGAAGTTCCGCCAGCGTCACCTTCAGCTGCTGGTAGCTACCGATGTGGCAGCACGTGGACTGGACGTAAACGATCTGACTCATGTCATCAATTACGGCCTTCCCGATGATACGGAAAGCTATACACACCGAAGCGGCCGTACCGGACGCGCCGGAAAGACAGGTATTTCCATTGCCATCATCAACCTGAGGGAAAAAGGCAAGATGCGTGAGATAGAGCGTATCATCAACAAGAAATTTACCATCAGTACACTGCCCAGCGGAAAGGAAATCTGCGAACAGCAGCTCATCAAAGTAATCGATGACATCGAAAAGGTAAAAGTCAACGAAGAGGAAATCGAAGCATTCCTGCCGGGCATTTACCGTAAACTGGAATGGCTGAGCAAGGAAGACCTTATCAAGCGAGTGGTGTCGATGGAATTCAACCGCTTCCTGGAGTATTATAAAAATGCGCCAGAAATAGAACAGCCCAAAGCAAGCGAAAAGAGCAGCGAGCCCAAAGAGCGGAAAGACCGCGGAAGCGACCGTGAAAAAGTGGCACGCAAAGCCGAAAAAGGCTACGCCCGACTGTTCCTGAACTTAGGAAAGACAGATGGTTTCTATGCTAATCAGATCATTGAGCTGATTAACCGGAACCTGAAGAAGGAACATATACAGATAGGACGTATTGACCTGATGCAGAATTTCTCCTTCTTCGAGGTAGCCGAGAACCAGGCTCCGATGGTGTTGAAAGTGCTGAACAAGGTGACACTGAACAAAGGTCGTAAGGTGATTGTAGAAATGGCCGGAGAAAATACGGGCAAAAGCGACAAGAGCGGAAAGAAACGTGGCAAGGAAAACGTAAAGGAAGAAAAATCGGCCAAGAGAAAAGAAACAAAAGCCGATAAGAAAAAGGATAAGCCGAGCCGTGAAGAGCGAGGCTATACAGCCGCACGTGGTCCTAAGAAGAAAGACGACTGGAAACAGTTCTTCCAGAACGACAGCCGCCCCCTGCGTGGTGAAGAGCCTGATTTTGCAGAAGAAGGCTGGGCCAAACGAAGCAAGCGCAAAAAGTAATATCCGTTACTGATTGCCTTTTATATACCAGAAATTACATGAATCATCTTTTCCGTTGACCATGTAATCTCTGGTTTCTTTTTTAAGTCCGTACGAAAAAAATACTATTCCACTACCAGACGGAGCTTACCTGCACCGGTACGCGCCCGCAGCCATTCCATCATTTTCTCCCTTTCCTGCTTCGACGGCTGTTTGTTGCAGTCGACAAATGCAAAGGTAACCGTATCCATGCGGATACTGTCTACATTTAACTGCAAGCTCTTGGATACAGATATCGTTTTTACATAAGGGAAAAGGACCTTAATCTCCTGCCCCATCCGTTCATTCATCAGATTCGATCCGGTAAAATCGGGCAAGATACGGTTCAAGGAATCCAGTGTCGCCTGTTGCGAAGCAAGTTGTTTTTCACTGTTCTTGTAAAAGTCTTCCATTACCAACGACTTGATATTGCTTATATCCATGGAGCCAGCTCCGTTGACACCCTGAAAGACCGACAACTTTGTATCGTTCAACTTATACTCTGCAAGTTTATGACGTGCCGCCTGTAACTGGTCATCCGATACTTCCTTGCCTATCAAGACCACTTTTATCTCCCGTTTGTCGAATGAAATCTCCCGACTGAGAACCTGTGTATCGGGGAATTGCAATTCGGACGTAATGAAACTGTTGGCCGAAGACTGATAAATGGTTTCACGAACAATGTTGTAAGTCAGGTAAACGGCCGGGCACATGGTAGCAATCGCAATGCCAATGATATACTTACGCACCAGCTTTTCGCGAACCTTATCGACAAACTGCTTGCGTTGGAAATGCATCACCCGCACGCCGATGTAAGTAGCCAGACTGATAAATACCGAATTGATAAAATAAAGATAAAAGGCTCCCAGGAAATAGAGCAGATTGCCCGTAGCCAGTCCGAATCCGGCTGTACAGAGAGGCGGCATCAAGGCTGTAGCGATAGCCACTCCGGGTATCACGTTTCCTTTTTCTTTTGTTGCCAGTGCCACAATACCAGCCAGACCACCCACCAGAGCGATGAACACGTCATAAATAGTAGGCGATGTACGTGCCAGCAATTCCGACTGAACTTCGTCGAGGGGAGTAAACGCAAAATATATTGTAGCAGTAATTACACTGAATAAGGTAGCAACCAGATAACTCTTCAATGAACGTTTCATCAGTTCAAAGTCATTCAGCCCCACAGCAAGTCCCACACCCATAATAGGACCCATCAGAGGAGAAATCAACATCGCACCGATAATGACAGCAGTAGAATTTACATTCAATCCCAACGAAGCTATGAACGTCGCAAAGATAAGAATCCACAGATTGGTACCTTTAAACTCCACCCCGTTACGGATAGACTCTACGGTTACCTGTTCATCTTCCTTGCTCCGGTTCAAGTCCAGATATTCATTAAAGAATTTCTTGACAATAAATTTTTTGTCTCTTTCCATACCATTAAAAGAAAGGTTACTACTTAACAAAACGATTCACAAACGGAATCGCTTTCAAAGGTAAATCTTTTTTCAGAATATAAGCTACGAAAACCAACAATAATAGCGTACGGAATGCCAGTCTCCACACTACATGCTGAATGGTCACTACCTGCGACAGGATAAATAAAACAGCAGCAAGAATCAGGTAAACGCCCATCTGCTTCAACGGATAATGAACCGGATACTTCTTTTGTCCGATGAAATAAGACAAGACAGTAATCACACCATAGCCGGCAACCGACGCCCATGCCGAAGCCACATACCCGTATGTTGGTACCAGCCACACGTTCAATGCCAGAATCACTGCACAGCCTATCAGCGAGAAATAAGCACCCCACTGCGTTTCGTCGGTCAGCTTATACCAGAAAGACAGGTTAAAGTAAATACCCTTGAAAATTTCTGCCCCCATGACGATGGCTACCACACTTAGTCCTTCCCAGTAATCGCGCGCCACCATGTAACGCAGAATATCCATATAGCACATCACAGCCAGAAAGGCCAACAACGAAAAGATGAAAAAATACTTCATGGCTGCCGAATACATCTTACGATTATCGCCCTCCTTGTTCTTGCCAAAGACAAACGGTTCGTAAGCGTAGCGGAAAGCCTGAGTAAACATTGCCATAATCATGGCAACCTTGCTCGTTGCACTATAGATACCCAACTGCACCAGTCCCTCTTGACGGTCCTCAAACAAAAAAGGATAAATCATCTTGTCGATGGTCTGGTTCAATATACCCACCAATCCGAAAATCAGAATCGGGAAAGAATACGAAATCATCTGCTTCATCAGCGGACGGTCTATACGATAAGAGAAGCCTCTCAGTTCGGGAATGAAGAAGAACATCTGCACCACCGACATGATCAGATTGGCTACGAAAATATAGCCTACCAGATACTCCGGACGATAGAACCATGAAACCAGCTGATGTGCATGCACATCCAGCCACGGACACAGCAGCAGGAAAAACAGGTTCAGACAGATATTTCCTACGATGTTGAACAGCTTGATGGATGCAAACTTTATCGGACGCTTCTTGTAGCGCAGGTAAGCAAACGGAATGCACTGAAACGAATCGAGCGCTACAACCAGCACCATCATGGCAATGTAATCAGGATGATCGGGATACTCCAGCAAAGCGGAGATAGGATGCAGAAAAATCATACAAAGCACCACAAAGAGCAACGACAGCCCTCCTACGAATATCAAAGAATTGGCATATACCTTTTCCGGCTGTTCGCCCGACTTGTTGGCGAAACGGAAAAAGCCTGTTTCCATACCGAACGTCAGAAGCACCAGAATAAGTGCCGTATAGGCATACACATTCGAAACCACTCCATATCCACCTGTCGATGCAGGAATCACTGCCGTATAAAGTGGCACCAGCAGATAATTCAGGAAACGCCCTACAATGCTACTTAACCCGTAAATTGCCGTATCTTTTGCTAACGATTTCAGTCCTGCCATAATTTGTAAAAAAATAAAAGTGTGTGCCGCAGTTATGGCACACACCATAATTAGTCATCAAAAAGTGTTTTAACGTTGTTAAATCTATTTCTTCCCAAATGTTTATAAGCCAGTTCCGTAACCTCCCGTCCGCGTGGAGTACGCTTCAGGAAACCTTCTTTGATAAGGAACGGCTCATACACTTCCTCCAAGGTCCCGGGATCCTCACCCAGCGCCGTAGCGATAGTAGTCAGTCCCACCGGCCCGCCTTTGAACTTATCGATAATGGTACACAGTATCTTGTTGTCTATCTCATCCAGCCCGTAACGGTCAATATTCAGTGCCTCGAGGGCATATCGGGCTATCTCCACATCGATGCGTCCGGAACCTTTTACCTGAGCAAAATCGCGTACCCGACGCAACAAGGCATTGGCAATACGGGGGGTTCCACGGCTGCGCGAAGCAATCTCTCCCGCCGCTTCCACATCGCACGGAATACCCAAGATACCGGCAGAACGCAGGATAATGCGCGACAAAACCGTATCGTCGTAATACTCCAGATGGAGATTGATACCGAAACGCGCACGAAGCGGAGCCGTCAGCAGTCCGCTTCGGGTAGTAGCTCCCACCAGCGTAAACGGATTCAGGTCGAGCTGGATGCTGCGTGCCGACGGACCTTTGTCTATCATAATGTCAATCCGGTAATCCTCCATGGCCGAATACAAATACTCTTCCACCACCGGGCTCAAACGATGTATTTCATCGATAAACAAGACATCATTCGGTTCTAGACTGGTCAGCACTCCGGCAAGGTCTCCCGGCTTATCGAGTACCGGTCCGGAAGTCACTTTGAATCCCACTCCCAGCTCGTTGGCTATAATATTGCTCAGCGTCGTTTTTCCCAGTCCCGGAGGTCCGTGCAGCAGAACATGATCCAGTGCCTCAGCACGGAGGCGTGCTGCCTTGACAAAGATGCGCAGATTGTCGACCACCTTGTCCTGACCACTGAAGTCGCCAAACTGTAACGGACGAAGGGCATTTTCAAAATCCCTCTCCTTCCCTGTTGGCTTATAATCACGTATATCAAATTGTTCTTCCATAATGATGCAAAAGTACAAATAAATCGTGTGAAGAACGATATAAAAAACTTTATCTTTGCAGGAACAACAACTAACTTTTTACCTCAGACCTATGAACACCTATACAACCAATCATCTTGTTTTCTTCTCGCCTACCCATACCTCGGCAAAAATAGCACGAGCTATCGGCGAAGGTATCGGTATGGGACGAAGAATCGAAACCGACTTGACTCTCGATGAAAGCGATACTCCTATCGAAATAAATGACTCGCTGACGGTTATTGCCGCACCGGTATACGGAGGGCGGGTAGCCCCTACAGCCTTACAACGCATCAAGCTCCTGAAAGGGAACAATTCACCAGCCATCGTCGTGGTGGTGTATGGCAACCGCGATTACGAAGATGCCCTGCTGGAACTACGTGATACCGCCGTATCATTAGGATTTACTCCCCTGGCAGCAGGAGCCTTTATCGGAGAGCACAGTTACAGTACAGCCGAAATGCCCGTAGCAGCCGGCCGCCCAGACGACAAAGACTTGCAAATTGCCAGCCAGTTTGGTAAAGACTGTCTGAAAAAGCTGGAAGAAGCCGTTGCCAGCATCGGAGAGTTGCAGACGACAAGCCCTTCCCAGCAAACGGAACATACGCAACAAAGTATCAGTGCTGAACTATCCAGCCGTATCAGTTCCTTCTTTGTAAAAGGGAATTTCCCCTATAAGGTCGTTCCAGCTTCCCAGCCGTCGGCTCCGGTTTGTAATGAGCATTGTTTTGTCTGTGGAAAATGCGTGGAAGTATGTCCGACCCATGCCATCCGTATCAGCGACGACGGTTCACACATTGAAACAGACATTACACGGTGCATCCGCTGTTGCGCCTGTGTAAAAGAATGCCCGAACGCCGCACGGACCTATTATAGCCCGTTCACTGCCATCCTGCACGAGAAATTCAGTGCACGCCGTGAACCCGAACTTTTCTTATAAAAGAACAAAAAAAGAAGCGGATGCCATCTTAAGAGAGATTTATAAAAGACGGTGGCATCCGCTCTAAGATCCTCTTGCCTAACCTCACGGCCAAGTCAGCTGACACCTCTCAGTATGACTTACTGCAAGATGCAGCCAGAAGAGAATAAGAAAGGGAAAATTATTCAATTATATGTGTGTGTCTATTTATACAACATATTGCCATTTGAAATACTACTATTCTTTAGCTCAACAGTCTTAAAGTTATGCTTTCATATTGCTAATAACAATCATAAATTTGAATGCAAAAATAGGCAAAAATCTGAAAACACAAAACAAATTATAAGAAAGTATAGAAAAATACTAAATATACAAATATCACATAAAAGAGAATTTAAACAACAAATATCACACATATCAATAAAAATAGCTATCATTTTGATATAAAATAGATAATATTTAAAGAAAACGATCGAACAGAGTGCAAAGAAAATCATTTTACAAACGGGAAGTTATATCATTTTTATTTTTACATAAAAGATTAAAATACTATTAAACACTAAAAAAACAGATCAAATTTCCTATCCTCTATGATATACAAAAAACGTTAAACGAGTCGATATGCAATATTTATAAGGGAAGATTCCATATGTATTAATAAAGGATTTATGTTTTTATACTTACTTTTGCCAGAAACAAATGGCAGAAACTTTTTACCATGAATAAAGAAAAGCGAATACTGGTAGGCATGAGTGGAGGAATAGACAGTTCCGCTACCTGCATCATGCTGCAAGAGCAGGGCTACGAAGTAGTAGGTGTAACCATGAGAACCTGGGACATTCCTTCCCATTTCTCTACTCCCGGACAAGAACAGCCCGACGAAGTACTGGAAGCTCAGGCACTGGCAGAACGATTAGGTATAGAGCACCATGTAGCCGATGTCCGCAAAGAATTTAAAGATGTAATTGTCCGGTATTTCATCGACGAATATATGAGAGGGCGTACTCCGAATCCCTGCGTCATGTGTAATCCGCTGTTCAAGGAACGCATACTTTGCGAATGGGCCGACCGGACCGGATGTGCACAGATTGCCACTGGCCATTATTGCCGACTGGAAGACCGGAACGGACACCGTTATATCGTTACCGGCGATGACGCCACAAAAGACCAGTCATACTTTCTTTGGAAACTGCCGCAGGAAATATTAAAGCGGATGGTATTCCCGTTGGGAGGAATGACCAAGGCAGAAGTGCGTGATTATCTTGCCAGCAAAGGCTTTGAGGCAAAAGCCCGTGGAGGGGAAAGTATGGAAATCTGCTTCATCGACAAAGACTACCGGGAGTTCCTGAGAGAACATTGCCCGGACATCGACCAGCGTATCGGTCCGGGATGGTTTGTCGACAGCAAAGGTTTAAAACTAGGACAGCACAAAGGATTTGCCTATTATACCATCGGGCAACGGAAAGGACTGGAAATCGCCCTCGGACATCCGGCGTACGTACTCAAGATCAATCCAGCCAAAAACACCGTCATGCTGGGCGACGCAGAACAACTGAAAGCTGAATACATGCTGGTAGAAGACATCAACGTAATAGACATGAAAGAGCTATTGGAATGTCCGAACTTATCTGTACGTATCCGCTACCGCAGCCGCCCCATCCCTTGTCGCATTGCACTGCTCGACGACACACACCTATTGGTGAAGTTCGAAGCGGAAGCATCGGCTATCACTCCGGGACAGTCCGCCGTATTCTACGACGGTGGAAGAGTATTGGGTGGAGGATTTATCGCCTTTCAGCAAGCTATCAAAAAATTAGCCGCCGAGAATAAAGAAAAATTTTAGCCGTTTTAGCCATTCACCCCCTTCACAATACGGCAACAACAAGGCTACCGTCGGAAGGAGAATCCCTTCATTTATCACAAGCGTGAAGGATGTGGAGGGTAAAACATGTGACATCATAAAAAAATATCGGGAGATTCAGTAAAAAACCTCCCGATATTTTTTTAGAATTTGTACAAAAGAAAAAGTTTTTTGTACAAAAACAAATTCTTTTTCTACGTCAACGATACGAATCGGCAAACTCTTTCGAAACAGAGTTGCTTACACTTTTGCAGACATCCGCACTGAAATCCATTCCACAGCGAATAATCGCATCCCAGTCGTTTTCGCTCAACTCTGCCAAGTCAGCCCGACGAACACGGTATTTCAACAGTCCGTACACGACTCCGGCATTAAAATTATCGCCGGCACCTATCGTACTGACTGCTTTCAGTGGAGTAACCGGATAATTCTTGCATACATTTTTCGTACGTAAGCGCACATCCCCTCCCGCATCGGTGCAAATAAAGTTCGGACAATAAAATGCAACATGGTTCTGATAAACCTTATCAGCATCCGTCTGGCGGAACATATTCTGGAAATCCTCGGTCGAGCCTCTCAGAATATCCGTATACTCAAAGTTCTCAATGATGGTAGGCATCAGCTTGATCGCCTCATTGACATGCGTACTGCGGAAGTTCACATCGTAATAAATAATGGCTCCCGCCTCATGTGCCTTGTCGAGCAACTCCTTTACCTTGTCGCGCAACACAGGTGTAATGGCAAAATACGAACCAATCATGATGATATCGTCAGCCGACACGTCGGGCATATTCACATCCAGTCTCTGACGGGGATAATCTTTATAAAAGATATATTCGGCATCATTGTTTTCATTCAGAAAAGCCAGCGATACAGGCGATTTTCCTTCCGGGAATACATTTACATTCGCCGTATCTACTCCATTGTTCCGCATGTTAGCCAAAATCATCTCTCCTACACGGTCGTTTCCCGTTTCACTGATAAAAGTAACATTCTGCCCCATTCTTCCCAGCGAGATCATGGCATTATACACCGAACCACCCGGCACAGCAGCTTCCGGTTGTCCGTCGCGGAAAAGAATGTCAAGAATCGTTTCTCCAATACCGATAACCTTTCTCATAAATTACTCCTTATATATTATTTGCTCAAAGCCCGGGAGCGCTCACCCAGATAGCCCCCATGATGGCGTTTACTATATTCTTCGATGGTAAATCCGGTCTGTTTCATGGTTTCTACCACCAGAATATCGCCGATAACGGTCATTACGGTAGTAGAAGTCGTAGGAGTCATACCCAGCGGACAAACCTCGTCCGGATGTCCGGTAGGCAGACAGATATCCGCCGCCTTGGCAAGCGGGCTGTCCGGATTCCCGGTGATGACAATCTTTTTCAGCGACGGATTCAGACGGCGCGCCAGTTCAGTCAGCTCTACAATCTCACGCGTCTTTCCAGAGTTGGAAATCAGAAGCAGCAGATCATTCTCCTGCAAAATACCTAAGTCGCCGTGTTGTGCTTCACTCGGATGAAGAAATACGGAAGGAATACCCGTAGAGCAGAAAGTAGTAGCAATATTCATAGCAATCTGTCCTGCTTTTCCCATCCCGCTGGTTACGAGCTTACCTTTCTTGCAATGCACTTGTTCTACAATAAGTGCCACCGCCTTTTCGTAAGCATCCGTTACAGGAATGTTCAATACAGCCTGCGCCTCGCGCTGTAACAGTTCGTGAATAGATGAAATCATATGTAAGATATTTAATGTTTTAATAATTAAGAATTCAGTAATTGTGTCAGCTCGTCGAATGTATTTGCCACGGCAAAATAGTTCTTCAACGGACGATGCGCGAAATGCTGTGTCTCCAGCCCTGAAAGGAAATCGAGAATTCCGTTCCAGAACCCATTCACATTATAGAAAATCACTTTCTTCTCGTGATAGCCTATCGTGGCAGAAGCCATGACGTGAAAAATCTCATCTAGTGTACCTACCCCTCCAGGCAAGGCTACCGCTACATCTGCCTCCTGCAACATAATATCTTTCCGGTCGCTCAAGTTGACTGCCCGGAACGTTACATCAAGCAAATCGCTTACCGCACCTCTCTCTTCCAGCTTGGTAGGAACTACTCCCATAATCATGGCACCATTCTCCTTAGCCGCACGGGCAACAGCTTCCATCAGTCCGGTATTCGAACCTCCGTATATCAGCCATTTGCCTGTCTGTCCCAGCCAGGTACCCAGTTCGGCAGCCTTTTCAGCGTAAACCGCATCAATGTGATCGGACGCAGAACAGAATATCGCAATTTTATTCATAATGTATTACTTTAAGCCACACAGCCAGATTGGCACAATCTTACTCGATGACTGTGCAACCGGCAGTGGGAGAATCAATATTCTTGCAAATATCCGTATTTTTTTCAGTTACTACAATAAGTATTATTGTATTTTTGCACCCAAAATCAATTCAAAGAAGAAAACTTATGCCATACAATACTTTTATCCTGCCCAACGGACTGCGTATCATTCATACCCCAAGCATGACCAACGTGACTTATTGTGGTTTCGCCGTCGATGCCGGTACGCGCGACGAACTCCCCGATGAGCAGGGTATGGCACATTTTGTAGAACACCTTATATTTAAAGGTACCCGCAAGCGACGGGCATGGCACATCTTGAACCGCATGGAAAATGTGGGTGGCGACCTGAATGCCTATACTAATAAGGAGGAAACCGTGATATACAGCGCTTTTCTGAAAGAGCATTTTGCCCGCGCCGTAGAGCTTTTGACCGACATTGTTTTCCACAGCACTTTCCCCGAGCACGAAATAGCCAAGGAAGTGGAAGTCATCATCGACGAGATACAAAGTTACGAAGACAGTCCGGCAGAACTGATATTCGACGATTTTGAGGAACTTATCTTCCCCGAACATCCATTAGGCCGCAACATTTTAGGAAAACCGGAACAGCTTCGCCGTTTCGGGAGTCAGGATGCCCTCCGCTTTACAGGCAGATACTACCGACCTGCCAACATGGTTTTCTTCGTACAAAGCGACATCGATTTCAAACGTATTGTCCGCACAGTAGAAAAAGCCATGGCAGAAATTCCGTTTTCTGCAGTAGAAGGTTACCAACGGCAAGCCCCTCTGCCCTATCAGCCCCAACAGCTTACACTGCACAAAGATACTCATCAGGCACACGTCATGATCGGCGGACGCGGATACAATGCATACGATGAACGCCGAACAGGTCTCTACCTTCTTAATAATATACTGGGAGGCCCCGGCATGAACAGCCGGCTGAATGTATCGCTTCGCGAAAAACGCGGTCTGGTATATACCGTAGAATCGAACTTGACGGCTTATACCGATACCGGTACTTTTTGTATTTATTTCGGCTGCGATCAGGAAGATGCCGACTACTGCGCCGAGCTGGTACATAAAGAGCTGAGAAAGCTACGCGACCATGCCCTGACTTCTTCACAGCTTCATGCTGCAAAAAAACAAATCATCGGACAAATCGGTGTAGCAAGCGACAACTTCGAGAACAATGCGCTCGACATGGCCAAATGCTTTCTCCATTACAAACGTTACGAAGAAAAAGAAGAAGTGTTTCAGCGCATCGAATCACTGACAGCTACGGAACTTTTGGAAATAGCAAACGAAATGTTTTCCGAAAATTACCTGTCTACACTAATATACAAATAAAACAAACATGTAAAAATTTGTCTATTTATCAATTTAACTTACATTTTTGACAAATCAAACATATTTGACAAATAAAAATTTTTGTCATTCATACATATTTCTTAAATTTACCCCATAATTAATGTTAACAGATTTTATTTGTCAGTAAAGTATATTATGGAGGACAAGGTATTTATATTAGAGATTACTTCGGGGATATGCTGCATATTGACAGCAATATTCCTACATTACTCTGCTATCCCCAAGGGCAGCAATAAGAAAAACTATCAAAAAGGATATAATTTAGTAAAATTAGCCTCTCTTATATTAGGAATAGCCGCTTTGACCTTTACAATAGCAGGAGGTCCAACGCAGATATATGGCAAAAGTAATTTCATCCACCTAATTCTGCCAGTAGAAACATTGCTAATATTTTGGGTATTTATATATCCAATTTACGAAAAAGAAAAACTAAAAAACTTCCTCAAGCATCAAGTCTTTTACACATCATTACTCTTTTCAGCCAATGCTATCTACATATTTGTAGCCCATGGAGGGCCCGGCGAGTGGTTTTACTATATATTAGTATCTTGTTACGTAATACAATTTGTCTTTTATACAATTATTTATATACACATCACCAAAATTTGGCTAAGAGGGAAAATCTGGGAAACAGGCAACTTAAAGAAATATCCTCTCCGTACATGGGCGTCGGGTTTCATAATATGTATAATGGGAATCATAGCAGAAATTTTTCCAAACCCTATTTACCTGCAGATATTCACCTTATGCTACACCATATTCTTTATTTCATTAGGCATACAGTATCATAATTATAGCATAATATCTCTAAATGAGCAAGTTACCAAAGAATCCGGGATCTCCCCCGCAAACAAGGTTGAACAGCCTCATCCTGAAGAAAAACGACATGGACAGAACAACGATATCATCAGAGAAAAACTCAAGGCATGGGAACAAAACAAAGGATATATGAAATTGGGAATTACCATTCAAGACCTGAGTCGTGAAATAGGTATAAACCGTACATATTTGTCAAATTACATAAACGAGACCTATCAGACAAACTTTAACGGATGGATAAACGACTTACGCATAGAAGAGGCGAAACAGAAAATCATGCAATCCCCTGAAATTAACCTAAGTGACCTGGCAGAAGCCGTAGGATTTGCCGATCAGGCACACTTCAGTAAGCAATTTAAACAAAAAGAAGGTATCCCCCCTTCTATCTGGAAGAAAGAGCATCGCCCTCCAAAGGAAAAGATATAAATTTCACACTTTTGTCAAAAAATACACAATTATATACAAATAGACAAGCAGTAGCGCTGCTTTTAGGGTTAGCTTTGCAAAACAAATAAAAAAGCGAAAAGAATAATAAAGGACATTATCAATTATCATTCATTAATTTTTAAAAGTATGAAGAAAAAATTCTATGGAGCCCTCGTATTAGGAAGCGTGCTTCTTGCGGGGGGAATGGTATCTTGTTCTGATTACGATGATGACATTAACAGCTTGAACGACCGTGTTGCAGCAGTTGAAGAAACTGTAAAGGGACTTCAAGAAAAGATTAATGCAGGATGCGTAATCACAAGTGTCGACCCAACAGAAAATGGAGTTAAGGTAACATTAAGCAACGGTGAATCATTCGTGTTGTTAAATGGCGCTCCAGGAGCAGCAGCTACAGTAGAAATTGGAGAGAATGGAAACTGGTTTATCAATAGTGAAGACACAGGCAAGCCATCTAGAGGTGAAAAGGGTGAACAAGGAGAACCTGGAGAAGATGGAACAGCAGCTACTGGTAAGTACTACAAACCCGGAGAAAATGGATATTGGATTGAAGTTACAGTAGGTGCAGACGGTAAAGAAACAGAAACAGAAACAACTATCAGCTGGACTCCAGAAGGAACAATGACAGCTGTATGGGATTCTGAAAATGGCAAACTGTTAGTAAGCAATGTTAAAGGTTATAATGGAATCTTAAGCATTTCATTAACATCTGAATTGAAGTCATTGGTATTCCAACCTGAATTCTATTACCAAGGAATTGAAGCAATGGAAGCTAAAACATTCAATTACACAGAAAAGGGTGTTAAAGAAGTTAATGCTGATGATGATTTTACAACTGATGCACCAACAGAACTTGATGGTGTTGCAATGACTCCGGGATTAGTTGCTAAATATCACATGAATCCATCTTCTGCAAATTGGAAAGACATCAAATCACTGAGCTATATATCAGATGATAAGAACTATACAAGAGCTGGAGGTGTAGTTAAAGCCAATGTTTTTGATTGGGAAGGTGAAGAAGGTATTTTAACTGTTCACTCTCAATTGACAGATGGTACAATCAAAGATATCCAAAACGATGGTAAAGTTACTGTTTTAGCTTTACAAGCTAATTACTCTGGAAGTGAAAAAGATACAATCATCACTTCTGACTACGCAGCAGTGAAAGCAACAAATTACAAAGACATGGTACTTGCCAATGCCGCATATTTAGGCCAACCGGTACATACTATGCACTTATATACAAATGCACAAGATGCAATCAACAATGCAGCTAGTCATGAAATCGTATGGAATCATGAAGGCTTAGATGTTGCAACATTAGTTCAAACACATTATTATGATGACAGCCAAAACAGCCATGTTGCATGGGATGTAACAGCAGCAGATAAGACTGTTGAAGACTATGGATTCAAATATAGCTTCGAACTTGTTGGTTATCACAAGGGAAATAACAAAACATCAGAGAGTGCACATGCTGTCAGGAAAGGTTCTTTATTGAAACCTTGTATGCCAGTAGACGGAAAACAGCCAACATGGGATGCCGCAGAACAGAATAAAGCGGAAAAAGATCGTGAACCATTGGTACGTGTTATCTTAACAGATACTGTAAGCAATAAAATAGCAGCTGTAGGATACGTTAAATTCAAAATTGTTGAAAAAGCTACACCGACAGAAAGTGAAGTTATCTTGACTCCTGAATTTGGTTTCAATGATGAATATACTGTAAATTGTACAGAAACAGAAAAGACATTGAAGATCGAATGGCATGACTTCGAAGAAGATATTCTTGCACAACTTGAAAAGCAAGGAATTTCTAAAGAAGACTTCCACACTAACTTCAAGTTGGATGGTGGCAACGATGACGCAACTCAGTATGATGGTAAGCTTGCTACATCAATGCCTACTTCTGAGAAAGGTATTGTAAAACAAACCATTACAGATACAGGCGCTGAAGAAACTCAGATTATCACTTGGACTCTGAAGAACAATGAAGCTTATCAATTGTTCAAGAACAATGAATCAATCTCTGTAATCGTTCGTTATAGCAAAAAAATCGAACCTAATGTATATCAGTTCGTATATGTAACATTAACTTGGACTCCTAATCCACGTAACGTACAGCCAGCTGGTACTTTAGAAAACTCTGATAAGATTAAGAATTATTGGTATGCATATAATTCAGCAACTCCAGGTAGCGGATACAGTGATATCCATGCAAATGTTGAGACTGTAGGTGAAACAAATGCTGATGATGAATTCAAATCAGATATTTTGAATACATTCGATGGCAATGACGTAACTGTTTCAGGTGTCAATGCAGTATATACAGCATTCCAAGATGCTAACTTAACCAAAACATTTACATTTGTTGATCCACAAAGTACTGATATGACTCCTGTAAAAGGTAATTCAGGTACTATGTACGATATTACAGTTGGTGATAATGGAACAACATTATATGCAAACGTAGTTAACAATCCTCTTGTAAAACAGGCTGTAGTTAAGATCAATGGTTCTATTTTGGAATATCAAGGCAAAGATAATGAAACTCAATATTCGTTTGCTAGAGATATTTTGAATGCAGCAGATCATGCACAATTCGTGGCTAACAATGAAGGCAAGAAAACATTTACAGCACAAATTCAGATTAATGCTGAAAACTGTAGTTATGTTCCATTTGAACTTGAAAACAATGAATTCTTTGCTAAGTTCTTACGTCCGATTACTATCAGTGACCCACATGAAACAAACTTTGTGGACGCTACAACAGGTGGTGCTAAAGCTGATTTGAAATTGACATTTGTAGACTGGCGTGATCATAACTTTGATAATGCATCTGTTACTAAAGGTCAGAACTATTATAAATATTATGATGTTGAATCAATCGCACAGAATGGCGATATTATGACTGACTTAAATGGAACAACAGGTGTATTTGACAGAAAGTTAAGTGATGTAACAGAAAATGTTAAATTCACATTTACAGCTCCAACAAAATCTAAAATCCAAAATGGTAATGGTATCGTAAATCACTATTTCGGTACATTAAACTATGAAAATAATGGTACGACTGTAGGCGATTTCCAGATTAAGGTTCCATTTGATGTAACATACGATTGGGGTACAATCCAAGTATATGTAATATGTAAGATTTCTCAGACTGAAGCTAACTAAGCATAAGCCTAGAATTCTAGAAATAATTAAAGTAAGGGGCTCAAAGCCCCTTACTTTTTATACCTAAATAGGAAAAAATGAAAAAATTAAATATCATTGCTATAGCAATTTGCTTATTAAGTTTTTTTTCATGCCAATCAGCTGATAAAAATCAGCAAAAAGATTCAGACACAACTGAACTAAATAGTTTTGTAAGTGGACTGGTAAAAGAAGATACAACATCTGTTGAAAAATTAGTAAACACATATATGACTTATGCACAAAACAAGCAATACAGTGAAGCTGCTGCAATGCTTTTTAAACCAGATACAACAGATATATGGAATGAGCCAGTACCTCTAGACAATGATGAAATGGAATCCGTAAAGGCCGTTCTTAAACGTTTTCCAGTTCTGAGCTATAAGATTACAAATATGGAATTCCGAACTGCAGTCGACAATGAAATAAAATGTTCATTTGTAATGAATGACTCATTAAACATAACAAGCAGTTGGACTTTCAGACCTATGAATTATTTAGGAGGATGGCGCCTCTGTTTAATGAAATGATTCCACATATTATAGCGATAATATGCAACTCTCTTAAAAATATTAAACCATACCAATGATTTAACTTTTTAAATAATTACATTATGCATTGGAATAAATTATTAACACTATTAGCAATTGGATTAATTCCAATAACAGCTAAATCACAAGTAGTACAATCTTCAACTGAAGGAAAAACAGAGTTTGTTCCTCATTGGTTCATGCAAGTACAAGCCGGTGCAGCACACACACGTGGTGAAGCGAAATTCGGAGACCTGATTTCTCCAGCAGCTGCTATCTACGGCGGCTATCAGTTTACACCGCTCTGGGGACTGCGTGCCGGAATTAGTGGTTGGCAGGCTAAAGGAGGATGGGCTGCCGATAATCAGCTTTACAAGTACAATTACTTGCAAGGAAATGTAGATGCTACATTGGATTTGAGCAATCTGTTCTGCCGCTATAATCCTGATCGTTTCTTCAATGCATACTTGTTCGCAGGTGTTGGTCTGAATGGAGCGTTCAACAACGATGAAGCTGTTGCGTTAGCCAACAAAGGCTATGAACTGCGTTACTTATGGAAGGATAATAAGATCAGTCCGGTAGGTAGATTCGGATTAGGTACTAACCTGCGACTGACTTCTCATCTCTTCTTCAATATTGAGGTGAATGCAAATGTACTGTCGGATAAGTTTAACTCGAAGAAGGCTGGCAATGCAGACTGGCAGTTTAACGCTCTGGCCGGATTTACAATCAAGTTCGGAAAGACTTCGCGTAAAACAGAGCCTGTATACTATGACCCGGCTCCACAACCGGCACCTGTTGTAAAGGAAGAACCAAAACCGGTACAAGAGCCTGCTCCAGTAAAACAGGAAAAGGTCAGCATGACAGAAAATGTTTACTTTGCTATCAACTCGTCTAAGATACGTACAGCAGAAGAACAGAAGATTGAAAAGCTGGCAGAATTCATGAAGAACCATGCGGACTGCAAGGTTACTATCTGTGGTTATGCTGACAAGCAAACAGGTAATGCAGAGATTAACGAACGCCTTTCTAAGGAACGTGCAGAAGCTGTTGCTGCTATGTTGAAAGACAAAGGTATAGACAGCCAACGCATTACTGTAGATCATAAAGGTGATACGGTACAGCCATTTAGTACAATGGAAGAAAACCGTGTAAGTATCTGTATTGCTGAATAAACGGAACCCTTTAATTCTTCATAACACGAAAAAGGAGTGTCGCTCTCCCTTCCCCCTAGGAGATGATGACACTCCTTTTATTTGTTTTATCGCACAGGCTAAAGTTTGTCTATCTCATCTTTGGACAATCCAGTCACCTGAGAAATGATTTCATAATCCAATCCTGCCAGCTTCATGCTCCGGGCATTGGCTATATTCTGTTCCATACGTCCTTTAGCTATACCTTCCGCCATACCTTTAGCCATACCTTTCTGTTCGGCTGTCACTATTGTATTCTGCCAGTCACGATACACCTTGAGGCTTTCTTCGTAGGCCTCATACTGCTCCTTTGTGAATTTGGCGATCTCGGCTGCCTCGAACAGACGGGTAAAAATTCGGTCCTGAAGGGCAGCAGGACGTGCCATCAGACGGGAAAGATTTCGAAGGACGAAAAGCCACTTGTCGAACATCGTCACAAGCTCGTCCTCCGACTTGTTGAACTTGGGCATTTCCAGATAGATGAACGTGAGCTTGTCGTAAAACACCTGCTTGGTGCATACATCCATCAGCTGGACCTCATGGTGGAAGTAATTGTCGTCTTCCGAGTCGAACTTGAAATTCAGAATACCGATTACATAAACCGCTTTCAAGCGATAGTCCCACTCCCCTTTCTCACCCTGCTCGCGGATGGGAAATGTGGCGTAATAAAGGCTACGGTCCTTGAAGAACTGCTGCTCGCCACGCTGCATCTCTATCAGAATCTTCTCGCCGCGTTCGTTCTCACAGTAAACATCGAAGACGGCACGCCGGTCTGCCTCCGAAGTGCCCAGATGTTCCGTATTCAGGTAAGTCAGGTCGCGGATCACTTCCTTGCCGCTCAGCAGGCTGTTGATAAAACTTATCAAAAGTTCCTTGTTCATCTCCGTACCGAAAAGCATCTTAAAACCGAAATCGGTATACGGATTGATGTATCGGTCTCTAAATATTCTGTTTGACATAAACTTATCGGTTGATCTGACACAAAAGAATCAAAAAAAAAACATTTTTCCAAATGTAACTGTCCTTTTCAGTTGTGAAGAATCCATAACAAACCAAAGAGATGATCTATTTGCATTGCAACAAAGACACAGCCAATTGTTTTTCCCGGAAAAATTAGTACCTTTGCCCGAGAAAGTATCTAATAACAAACGCACTAAGCTATACACATGAAAATAGAAGATAAACTGACTGCCTCCGTCATCAACGGGGTAAAAGAATTGTACGGTGCAGAAGTTCCTGCAAAAATGGTGCAGCTACAGAAGACTAAAAAAGAGTTTGAAGGTCATCTTACGCTCGTTGTCTTTCCTTTTCTGAAAATGTCGAAAAAAGGTCCGGAACAGACTGCACAGGAAATCGGCGAATACCTGAAACAGCACGAACCGGCTATTGCCAGCTATAATGTAATCAAAGGGTTCTTGAACCTGACTATCGCATCGGATGTATGGGTGGAACTGCTGAATCGTATTCACGCTGATGCACAATGGGGTATACAAAAGGCTGCGGAAGATGCGCCGCTGGTAATGATAGAATATTCTTCTCCTAACACAAATAAACCACTCCACCTGGGACATGTCCGCAATAACTTGCTGGGTAATGCGCTTGCCAACATTATGGCTGCCAACGGAAACAAGGTTGTAAAGACAAACATTGTAAACGACCGTGGTATTCATATCTGCAAGTCCATGCTGGCGTGGCTGAAATATGGTAACGGCGAAACTCCCGAATCATCAGGCAAGAAAGGTGACCACCTGATAGGTGATTATTATGTGGCTTTCGACAAGCATTATAAGGCTGAAGTAGCTGAACTGATGGAAAAAGGTCTGAGCAAGGAGGAAGCTGAAGCTCAGTCACCGCTGATGCAGGAAGCACGTGAGATGCTCCGTAAATGGGAAGCCAACGATCCGGAGGTCCGTGCGTTGTGGAAGAAGATGAACGACTGGGTTTATGCAGGATTCGATGAAACCTACAAGATGATGGGCGTCAGCTTCGATAAGATATACTACGAATCGGAAACTTATCTGGAAGGTAAGAAGAAGGTACTGGAAGGACTGGAAAAGGGACTTTTCTACCGCAAGGAAGATGGTTCTGTATGGGCGGATCTGACTCCGGAAGGTTTGGATCATAAGCTGTTGCTGCGTGGCGACGGTACTTCTGTCTACATGACTCAGGATATCGGTACTGCCAAGCTCCGCTTCCAGGATTTCCCGATCAACAAGATGATTTATGTAGTAGGAAACGAACAGAATTATCACTTCCAGGTACTTTCTATTCTGCTCGACAAGCTGGGATTCGAATGGGGCAAGGATCTGGTTCACTTCTCTTACGGTATGGTAGAACTGCCGGAAGGTAAGATGAAGAGCCGTGAAGGTACGGTTGTCGATGCTGACGACTTGATGGAGGCTATGATAGAAACAGCTAAGGAAACCAGCAGTGAACTGGGCAAGCTGGATGGCCTGACTCAGGAAGAAGCAAACGATATCGCACGTATTGTTGGTCTGGGTGCATTGAAATACTTCATTCTGAAAGTGGATGCCCGCAAGAACATGACATTCAATCCGAAAGAATCTATCGATTTCAACGGAAATACAGGTCCGTTTATCCAGTACACGTACGCACGTATCCAGTCAATCTTGCGTAAAGCAGCCGAAGCAGGTATCACCATTCCGGCCGTTATTCCTACCGGTGTGGAACTGAGCACCAAAGAAGAAGGACTGATTCAGATGCTTGCCGACTTTACAAATGTAGTGCGTCAGGCTGGCAGTGATTACAATCCGTCTATTCTCGTCAACTATGCTTACGAGCTAGTGAAAGAATACAACCAGTTCTACCACGATTTCAGCATCCTGCGCGAAGAAAATGAGGCGTTGAAGATATTCCGCCTTGCATTGAGCCAGAATGTTGGAAAAGTCGTTAAACTGGCTATGGGACTGCTGGGTATTGAAGTTCCTGAACGTATGTAATCAGAAAACGGAACAATCAATCATATAGTTTTTCATTCACCACGGGTTATACAGACCGCTGCACGTTAATACGTGAAACTCTGCGTAACCTGTGGTGATTTGGTTTATAACATATTCTCACTAAAAATCTATGGCAAAGCAGCAAAAATTTTATGTAGTATGGAAAGGCGTGGAACCGGGGATATATTCTTCGTGGACTGACTGCCAGTTGCAGATTAAAAACTATAAAGGAGCAATATATAAGTCTTTCTCTACCCGTGAAGAAGCAGAGCATGCTTTTGCCACTCCGGCACATCATTACCTGAAAGGAAGCCGTTCACAAGCAAGTGAACCGGCAGAAAAAAAAATCCCTGAGGACTTCGACTTGAACTGTCTTGCCGTAGACGCGGCTTGCAGCGGGAATCCGGGACCGATGGAATACAGAGGGGTATATCTGCTGACCGGACAGGAAATATTTCACTTCGGACCGATGTATGGTACAAATAATATCGGAGAGTTTCTTGCCATCGTACACGGACTGGCGCTGATGAAACAGAAAGGTATCAACATGCCTATCTATTCTGACAGCCGTAACGCACTGAACTGGGTTAAACAGAAGAAATGCAAGACGAAGCTCGAGCGTACGGAGAAAACAGAAAAATTATTCCAGCTCATAGAACGGGCAGAGAAGTGGTTGCATGAGAACCAATATACGACTCCCCTGCTCAAATGGGAAACAGATAGCTGGGGAGAGGTCCCGGCAGACTTTGGCAGAAAGTAATTTCTGCCTCATCAAACGACCTGTCTGCGCCTCAGATAATGCGCATACCGGGGATAATTTCTTCTCAGGTATCTTAATGCCTTTCGCCATAGTTTCTGGCTGAGCAGGAAAAGTAAAAAGATAGTGCCTACTATACACACAGCACCAAACAGCTCCTTCAGACTCGTTAAAAGTGTCTGACGGGTTACTTCTGCGTAAAGCTGCTGAATGGAAACATTGGGCATCCATTCTTTGACCAGATCAACCTGACGGCTCAGCAAACCGATATTATCTTGCTGCATGTATTTCAACCAACGATTCAAGATGGCTGTACCGAGAGGAGTAGCAATACTGGTACGGATAAAACTCAGCACACACAGTCCCTGAAAAAAATGTTTGAACGGAACAGTCTTGGCTACATAAATCGTCAGCGAAATATACAGAATGCCATGTCCCAGTCCTTTTAGGAAATTAGGTATATAAAAACTTTCGATATTCAAATTAGGATCGATCAAGAAATACATGTAGTACTGATAGACCACAATCAGCATGAAACCTACGGTAATCAACAGTTTATATCCTTTCCGCAGAATAACCTGACGGTAGAAAACAACTCCAGCACCTGCCAATATACCGATAAAGACGCACCAGTTAATGGACACGGCATTCAAGGCATCATATTTCAAGACAGTCCGCATAAACATTTCCTGCAAAACGGATGAGGTCGTAAGAAACAGACACAACATCAGAAAAAGGAAAAGAATAGTCGGGAAATGACGATACTTGAAAACATGAGGATCGATATAAGGATGACGACAGGTAGTCATACGATTGATATTAATCATTACAGCTACCACTGCCACTACGATACAACTACGAATCAACGGACTGTCCAGCCAGTCGTAATATTCTCCGTAGATACAAACAAACACAATGGAGAACAATACAACTCCCCACAGAATACCTCCTATCCAGTCAATACCGTACAGAGGCATCTTTTTTGCAATACGAAACGGTCTGGTAAGAAAGAATACACAGAACCATACCACTGCAAGCAGGCCAATAACCAGCCAGTGCATGTACTGCCAGTTCGCCCAGTCGCTGATATGTGTAGCTACTAATCCTGAAAGCTGAATGCTTTCGAGTACGATGATATAGATGACAGGATAAAAGACCGAGAAATTTCCGGAAGGAGTAACACTCAGACGAATGTTCGAAAAGCATTCAAAGGTTCCCCACATACGGAAGAATCCGGAAACAAAACATGTGACAACCAGTACAAAGATGTTTCCGGTATGCATCGTTATCAGATTGCAACAAATAAGTACCGGACATACTGTAAGAAAGATACAACGGGTGGTGAAACGGAACTTCAGACGGAACAGGATAGGGAAAATAAGCGTCATACCTATGAAGGAGGCATATCCTGCCATCATCACATCTTCCTTGAGGCATCCCAATGCGCTCGACATCTGTACGGAAGTGGGAAGAAATACTCCCCCGTTGAACTGAAAGACCAATGCAAAAAACATGGAAAGAAGTACGCACAACGGGGTCGGAAGGTATTCTTTAAAATACAAGATTCTTGGACGCTGCTCTGCTGCCATATCTACGTTCTCCTTACTGTAGTTTTACGTAACATTCTACGTTCATTCCAGCACGCAGACGGTTCAGATTCTCTTTACTGTTGTTTTCGGTAAATTCGATGCGGACCGGTATTCGCTGTTCTACCTTGACAAAGTTTCCGGCCGAATTATCCTGAGGTATCAACGAATAGAATGAGCCTGTAGCATCCGATATAGATACGATACGTCCTTCGTAAGTGACTCCTGGAATGGCATCCACATTCATTTCAACACGCTGACCTTGTCTCATATCTGTAGTCTGTGTTTCCTTATAGTTGGCTATCACCCATTTCTCTGTACCATCTACCAGCGTAACCAGTGTCTGTCCTGACTGAACTAGCTCGCCTTCGTGAATATTCTTACGACCGGTCACGCCGTCGGCTGTAGCACAAATTACTGTATACGACAAGTTCAGCTTGGCCAGATTCAAGGCGGCTTCTGCCAGCTTGATATCCGATTCATTCTGCTCCAGACGCTGTGTCTGCTCCTGTTTTACCAGCTCCGACGATTCTTTCTGGCGAACCAGCTGTTCATATTTGGCTTTCGTTGCAGCATAATCGGTCTTTACACGATCGAACTGCTGGGGAGTTACAGCCTCTTCTTTCATCAGTTCGGCATAACGCTTGTAATCGGTTTCTGCATTCTGAAGGCGTACACGCTGCTCTTCGATAGCTGCCTCGGTAACGTAGATATTGCTCTGTGTCGTATTGATAGTGGTATGCATGGCACTTTTTCCTGCCAGTGCATTCTGATAGTCAGCCTCAGCCTGAGCCACCTTCAACAGATACTCTGTGTTTTCTATTACCACCAGGGTATCTCCTTTCTTCACAGACTGATATTCCTCAAAATAGATTTTCTTGATGAAGCCCTGTACACGGGTATTAATCGGACTCAAATGCTGCTTGATCTGTGCATTATCCGTATATTCTACATCGCCCAGATGAATGAATTTTCCACATACCCAGCTGATGCCTCCCGCCAGTACCAATGCAATAAAAAAATTCGGGATAGCTCTTCTTTTATTTTTTATCATAACGTCTTCCTTTATTTATTATAGCTTTATCAGAGATTTCCAGTTAGTTTTTTCAATAAATAATACTGATACAAGATACCTATCTGGTAGTTTGCCAACTGCAATTCCATATCCAACTGCGTATTGCTGGCATCCAGCATGTCGGTAATCAGTGCCAGTCCGTTCACATACCGTTGACGCACAATATTAAAGTTCTCATGTGCCAACTGTACGCTCTTTTTCTGCGTACGCAAACGTATGTATGCCTCATTCAGATTGACATAGGCCGCATGAATGTTATTTTCTGCTTCTTCTTCCGCCAGACTGCGTGCCTGCTCCATTTTTCGGGTTGCCAGTTGTGCCTGCTTCAGCTTCTTTTTACTCTTAAACAAAGCATCGATATTATACGAAATGCCTACACCGGCATACCAGTAGGTGAAGTTGTTGTTCAATGGAGGAACCTCGACCAGAATAGGACCGGTAAAATCGTTTGCCGCAACCAGACTGATTTTCGGCCTTCTCTCGGCACGAATCAGCTCCAGCTTATTCTTTTCCTGGCTAATCTTTACATCTGCCAGCTTGAGCGACGGGGTATGAGGTATCTCCTGCATCCATTCGGCTTCTTCCCTATGCTCAACATTGATTTTCAGCAATTCGGTTGTATCGGGGAGAATCAGCACACCAGGCTCAAGACCGATAGCTGTTGCCAACTTATGGCTCAGCACATCAATCTTATCCTTGACGGAAGTCAACGAAAGCTCCAGACTCTGAAGCTGAAGTTCGTAACGAGTGATATCGCTTTTCAAAGCTGTTCCCTGACGATAAGATGCCCTCATATCCTTTACCAGCAAACGAGTCTGTGAAATATTGCTTTCATACACACGTTTCTGATTGTTCAGCTGGAAAAGATCCAGATAATATCCCGTCAGAAGAAAACGGATATCCTGACGATTTCCTGCATATTCCAGCTCTGCCTGCCGCTGCTGTAACTTGCTCCGCTCTATCCCCTTCGTTATTGCTCCTCCGGCATAAACCACCTGACTTGCCTTTACGACAAAAGAATTGCCGAAATGAGGCATATCAGCATGAACCGCATTGGAAAAATTTCTGTCGGTCATCACTCCGTCGCCTATGTACTTAAAATCCATCTGCGCCTGAATGGACGGCAAGCGATCGTTGCAAGCTACCTTTACTGCCTGTTCTGCTTCAGATATGGCCAGATCATACAACCGAATGCTCTTGTTGTGCTGATCGGCCAGCTGAAACATTTCATCGACTGTCAACGAACGAGTCTGGGCTGACACACTCCCCAATAAACCTAAAAAAACAACACTAACTAATAATACTTTTTTTATCATACACTTGTTTAGCCTTTATGTAATTGATACCAGACAACTAAATTCTCATTCCTGTATCTGGTGCCTGCAAAGAAATCACTATTTCCCTGCATCCTTCAGGTTCTCTTCGAACCAGCTGACTACTTTTTCTATAACAGGACGTTGGTACCAATAAAGGTCACCATGTCCTGCACCCTCTACCACAATATAATTAACTTTATTCCCTTTCTTTACCAGCTCATTATACAGCTGTTCACTTTGCACCGGCGATACCAGCTGGTCGTTCGATCCATGCATAATGAGAAAAGGAGGCATACCCTCTTTCACATGTCCCATCGGACTGGCCTCCATTGCTTTCTGCGGATCACTCAATATACTCTTTCCTGCAAAATCGGCAAAGGCCGGTCCATATAGCAGCAAGGCCTCTGTTACGGCTGGTGAAGCATGTATGTCTTGTATCTCCTTGGAATAACCTTCACCGATATTCATCAGATTGCTGATACCATAAATGGTGACGGCGGCCTGTACGTCAGAGGACTGGTCAAGATTATCTCCCTGATCAAATTGTTTTTCACCATTGGTCGTTCCCATCATCTGAGCGACATACCCTCCGGCAGAATCACCAAGCACTCCGATACGGGACGCATCGATACCCAGTTCCCCGGCATGTGCACGCAAAAAACGTACAGCAGCCTTTGCATCCACTACCAATGCCGGATACTTGTCCGGTACAACGCGATATTCGGCAGCAGCAACAACAAAGCCAGCCTTTGCCAGTGCCATACGCATTTCAAAATATCGTTCGTGGGCAGCCGAAGTAAATCCTCCGCCCGGGTAGAAAACAACCGCAGGCTTCAGCTCCTTGGTACGTGGAATCAGCAATGTCATTTTCAACGCACGATTGGCGCGCAGCGAAGGTGTCTGAGAATATACTACCCCACTGATAACATCAATCTGACCTTCCGTAATCTCTACTTTCAAGACTTCCTTGCCTCCAGCCTGAGAAGCATCATTTGTCACAGGAGAGGCTGCCAATGAAATACCCATACTACAAGCGATGAGCATGCAAACAAATCTGATCATATATCCAGCTTTCATTTTATTGTTCAAAATAAATTATATCCGAGTTTTCATAAAATAGATACATGTGTAAGATAGAACATGTGTAAGGTCGCACAAAAAGTTGGATGAGAGTGCTTTTCCGGTGTAATGCCGATAATTTATAATCATATTTATTTTGTCATGCAAAAGTAAGCTTTTATTTTTGCTCCGAATTTGCACATTACGCAACAATATTACCAATATACGCCAAAAGCGAACCATGAATACAGAGCAACAAGAATATATATCACTGATAAACCGTTCGGCACCAGACGACATTCTTATCAAGAAAACCGGATGGGAAGAAATCAACTTGCAGGAACATGCTCACAAGAAATTCCAGATTATTTACACCCTGTCTGGCACACTCCACGTAGAAACCGAAGGAGCTAATTATTTCGTACCCGAAAAGCATATCGCATGGATTCCCGAAAATGCCAGCCATAAGCTGTCCAGCAACAGCCGGCAGGTTTCACTTATCATCTTCTATGTAACTCTGAACGTGACACCCGATGACAGCAAAAGCCGTTTCTCGATATACAGCACCAATGCTATCATCGCGGAAAATATGAAATTCATCGCTTCAAAAGGGAAACTGATAACCCAAAAAGAACAGCCCGATCTATACAACTTCACGCTGAGCTTCTTTAATCTGCTTCCACAAATGTCGCCCGGGGCCGATGTACTGCTGAAAACACTTGTTATCCCCAACGACTCCCGACTACATCCCATACTGGACTACATCGTGGAACACATCCACGAAGAACTGAACATGGAACAGATTGCATCACAATACAATCTGTCCGTACGCAATCTGAGCCGGTTGTTTCATACCTCAGGGCTTCATTTCAGCAGCTACGTGAATCACCTGCGAATTACACGGGCCATCGAACTGCTGACCGACGGAGAATATACGGTACAGGAAATCGCCTATAAGGTAGGATTTAATACTCCCAACAACTTCAACAGAGTATTCAAGCAAATTACAGGCAAGTCGCCCAAAGCATACATTACGGGAGTCTGAAAAGCAAATATAACCAAAAGCCAGAGTACAAACACCGAGAAGGCTTAGCCGACAAGCCAAAAATATGTATCTTTGCCTTATTAAACTTAAGAATATATGAAAAAAAGAATCGCCTATCTGGTATTGTTCTTCGCAATCATGCTCTTGTTCTTCGTGTTGCAGAAACCATGCTTCATGCTTTACAATGATGCTCCCGGAAGAGCAGTTCCGTTTGTTGGCTACCTGCAGGTCATGCTGCACGGAATAAGCCTCGATGCCGCAACCACAGGTTACCTGACAGCCCTTCCATGGCTCACGATACTCATCAGCATCTGGTTTAAGAAATTTCCGTTACGGAGTATACTGACCGGATACTATGCCATAATCTGCCTGCTGGTATCACTCATCTTTGTAGGTGACATGTGCCTTTACCCGTTCTGGAACTTCAAGCTCGATGCTTCCATCTTCTTATACCTGGACTCTCCCAAGAACGCCATGGCAAGCGTTTCTATCGGATTCATTCTGCTGAGAATACTTATTATCATCTTGCTTTCCGGCTTTCTTACATGGATATTGTACAAGGTTACTCCCCGACATCTGCCACCCACACGACGAAGAATAGCAGGAAGCATTGCTACCTTGCTGCTAGGAGGAGTATTATTTATCATCATCCGAGGCGGAATAAGTGAATCGACTTCAAACATCGGACAGGTTTATTTTTGCAACGATGAATTTCTCAACCATTCTGCCGTCAATCCAGCTTTCAACCTGATAGCTTCAACCGGGAAAACCAAGAACTATGCCGAACAGTTCAATTTCTTCGATGAAATGCATCGAAAGGAATTATTCGATAACTTATACCCTACCGGAGGAAAAAATACCATAGAACTGCTCAACACCAAACGTCCGAATATCCTGATTATCCTGATGGAAGGTTTCGGAGCCACTATGGTAGAATCATTGGGAGGTGTAAAAGGTGCCAGCCCGAACATCGACCGTCTTTCGAAAGAAGGTATCTGGTTTACCAACTGCTATGCCAACAGTTTCCGTACCGACAGAGGTACAGTCTGCACATTTAGTGGCTATCAGAGCTTTCCAGACCTTTCGGTAATGAAGATACCAGCCAAGAGCCGAACTTTGCCTTCCATCGCCGGAAAACTGGTAAAAGAAGGCTATCGTACCGACTTCCTGTATGGAGGTGACATTAATTTCACCAACATGAAGAGTTATTTGCTGGAAAGCGGTTATCAAAAGCTTACTGCCGATACAGATTTTCCCATGAGCCAGCACCAGAACGCGTGGGGAGTGAACGATGATATTACCTTCGATCACCTCTACCAAATGCTGAAAGACCGGAAAGATTCCCCCTGGCATACCGCTTTTCTGACTCTGAGCAGCCATGAACCTTTCAAAGTCCCCTATCACCGCCTGAAGGAAAAGCAGCCCAATGCTTTTGCATTTACAGACCATTGTCTGGGTGAGTTCGTAGAACGTATTCGCAAAACACCAATATGGAACAATCTGCTTATTATATGTCTGCCCGATCATGGATTCTATTATCCCGCCGAAGGCAACGGACACGATGCACGTATCCATCACATCCCGATGCTCTGGCTGGGAGGAGCTGTCAAGCAACCTATGGTCATCGACCAACTCATGAACCAGAGTGACCTGGCAGCTACCCTGCTTGCCCAACTGGATATCGATCACAGCGAATTCAATTTCAGTCGGAATATACTGGGCACTGAATATACTTATCCGTTCGCCTACTGGACATTTGGAGGAGGCTGTGCCTTTGCCGACAGTACCGGAGTTACACTCATGGACCTTAACGTGGACCAACCGGTACTGGAAACGCCTTCACCCAACGAGAACCGTATTTTACGAGGTAAAGCCATTCTGCAAAGTTCTTACGATGACTTGGGTGCAAGATAATAAGTCATAGAGGAATCATCTTTGTACAGCAACTAAAAACTCATCGTCGGACCGCCTGATAACAATTCAGTCTGACGATGAGTTTTTTATCTTTAAACTAGCAGAATATTATTCGACAAACTTTACTTTTGCTGCTTCACGTGGTTTTGCAGCAGGAGTCTCATCCGGATAACCAAAGCCAATGCAATATAAGAGTTCATATCCTTCGCTGAATCCCAGCTTCTGCAAGTATTCGGCTGCCTCAGGGCTTCTCATAAAGCGTGCCGGAGTACCCAGACAACAACTGCCGATACCCATAGACCAAGCAGAAATCATCATGTTCTCAGCTAGCAGTCCACAGTCGAAAGGAGAACTTTCTGATTGTGTATCACGACCGATAAACACCACCGTAGGCGCATTGCGAAACATATTCTTGAAAGTCGGATCTTCGGCAGCCTTCGGATTGGCCTTTTTATACAGTTCTGTTACTCCGTTGATATAATCAGCATTATCAACTACACGTACTTCCCACGCCTGACGGTTCATAGCATTAGGAGCATTGATACCGCACTCCACAATGGTCTGCATCTTTTCCCGTTCCACTGCTTGCGGCTTATACTGGCGGATGCTGCGGCGTGTCATAATTGTTTCCACTACCTGATTCTTTACACTATCTTGTGCCGGAGTTTCTGCCGGAGCCTGTTGCTGCTGTGCTCCACCCCCACAAGCCATCAAAGGCAACAATAATACAGCCAAAGCTGCTTGTTTCAAGTTTTTCATAAGCATTCTTTTATCAATTAATAACGTTTGTCCATAAACTCTCTTATAAACAGTCTTAAAGCAACTAAAAACATTTGCCTAAAGTCGGCATAAAAATAGATTTTTTTCCGCTATTACAAGACTTTTTCCTCAAGAAAATCAGCAACAACCATCAGGGTGAAACAAAAAAATAAGAGGATACTCTTTCGAGTACCCTCTTACGCTGATTATCTTGTAACGTTAAGTTCTGATTACAATTTCGGACCAGCAGCAACCAAAGCTTTACCAGCTTCGTTACCTGTGAACTTAGCGAAGTTCTTGATGAAGCGAGCAGCCAAGTCTTTAGCTTTTTCTTCCCACTTGCAAGCGCAATCGTAAGTGTCACGCGGATCCAAGATCTTCGGATCAACACCCGGCAATTCAGTCGGAACAACGAAGTCGAAGTAAGGAATAGTCTTAGTAGGAGCTTTTTCGATAGAACCATCCAGGATAGCATCGATGATACCACGAGTATCACGGATAGAAATACGTTTGCCAGTTCCGTTCCAACCAGTGTTAACCAAGTAAGCCTTAGCACCAGTCATCTTCATCTTCTTAACCAGTTCTTCTGCATATTTAGTTGGGTGCAATGACAAGAATGCAGCACCGAAGCAAGCAGAGAATGTCGGAGTCGGTTCAGTGATACCACGTTCTGTACCAGCCAACTTAGCAGTAAATCCTGACAGGAAGTAGTACTGAGCCTGTTCTTCGTTCAAGATAGATACTGGAGGCAATACACCGAATGCATCAGCAGACAAGAAGATAACTTGTTTTGCGTGAGGACCTTTAGAAACCGGTTTAACGATGTTGTTGAT
>ULQD01000320.1_pt1 | contig 51104 bp, 61 predicted proteins | sample 1954121 | NCBI WGS metagenome assembly ULQD01 (sample SAMEA4835646, study PRJEB28245) | human gut metagenome | biome: gut microbiome; material: fecal sample | place: Denmark | collected 2008 | reverse complement strand
AAAGTATTACATTTGTATCAAAGAAAAGAACTAATAATAACTAAACATTACGATCATGGAAGCAAAAAGAGATTATACTATTAAAGTGAATAGAAGTAAAAGAACTTACACTATTCGAGTTTTTGAAGGTGGTAATTTGATTAACAAATACCGTTCTAACACTCAAAGCAAGTCAGATTTTACGGAATTTTGGACGGAAAGCGATATAATAGCTTTTCTAAAATATTCAAATGATTATTATCTTGTAAAATAAATAGATATGAAAACGAAAGAACAAATTTTTGAATTTATTGCCACTGAACTGAAAAACGGAAACTCCGTTGTTATGGCAACTTTGGGTAACGGTGGCAGTGGTTTAACGCTGTTACAAGGAGATTGTGCCGAATTTATCGAGGAACTTAACACCTACTCTTTTGACGGAAAAGTGAAAGGCTGTCCAGACATAATCGAAAGCGAATATGTAGAAGCAACAAGCGAAATATATCAGTTTTCCGGGAACGACGGCTACAAAGTGCAAATTTTGACTTATTAATAAAACAACTAACTAAACTAATTTTTTTAAACAAGGTGCGCAAACCTTAATAAAACGCATTAAACATTATGACAACTACAGCTAACAACAACGAAAGAAAAGAATTTGTAAATAAAATAGGTTTTTCTGGATCGTTTTATAAATTTCTTGGAGAAGATATCAAAACAGGCAATCAAATTTTATATCCTGGCAATTATGAATTTGATTATCTAATAAAATTAGATGACGAGTGTAAAAATGGACATTTAACCTTTTCATTTACTGGAAGCATTAAGATAAAAAAGGGTAACGGGCGTTATTATGATTTTATTTCCGGTGCAATAGGTGAAATTATCACCTATTTTAGACCTGAACTTTCTATATTTGAAAAGCTGGATGGTTGCAACCATTTAGGGCAACCAATGTATATAGATGATATTCGTTGTCATATCAATGAAGGCAAAACAGACAAGGAAATATCAGAAATGTATAATATTTCTGATATGAAAGCAATTAAGATATTGCGTAACGCTTCAGATAATAAAGATTTATTTTATTATTTGGTTTTTCGTTTGGGTGTTGTCGAAAATTGGGAAAATTTAGCCGGCGAAGCTATCCAAGAAATAGAGAAAAGACGGAAACGCAAACTAAAAATAGAAGGAAAAGACCGTGTATATAAGCAGCTCTCAAAAGAAGATTGTGAAGCATTGGAAAATTTATATCAATTAGGCTACGCGTCTAATGCACAAAAGGAACTAAGGGACAAAGCAAGAAAAGAAGATCAAAAACAAAAGGAACTAAAAGAGATTGAAGAGGAAAGAAATAAAGCTATTGCAGTAGCACAAAAAGAATACGAAATAAAAAAAGCGGTTGTTTCTTTTGGCATAAGTTGGAATAATATAATATTTTATAATCATAGTAACAAACTTTGTTTTAATTATTCGGATTGCTATAAAAAGATTCCTTCCGATTTGATTAACGAATTTATTTGTACAAATGTATTGCCTGAAGATATCGATATAGTAAATGAAGATAAGGGACGATAAGCACAAATCATTCTGTTAATTAAGATAGAATATAAATACCTTTGTCTATTCCTATTTTGAATAAACCACACAACAATTAATTATTAACAATTTAAAATATAAAAACATGGAAGCAACTAACAATAATACAGACACTTTATTTATGGATATTTTTGTAGAACTGTTTGCTATCGCAAAGGTTTATTTCGAGGAACTTTTTAAAAACGCTGATCCAGGAACGTACACAACGAAAGACATTTATTCTTTTATCGAAAAGAATATAGAGGCTAAAAAACAAGGCAAATTAACAGGTGTTAATCCTTATTTTTCAGATAGGTATGTAAAAACTTTGAAAAAATCACCATATTACACTAAAGTAGATTCATTCGAAAAGTATACAATATCTTACTTTTGTCGTGTCACCAATAACATTGTTTCTATTGAAAAGGGAAATTTTAAATGCAGTTTTGATATTATCAAAGTGTTTGAATATCTGGAAAGGTTTAAAAAACTATCTGGAGCAAAAGACAAATTAGAGTTTACAAAAGAAGCAGAAGCAAAAGAAGGACAAAAATCAACTTCTTTTGAAATAGAGTTAAGCAAAGAAGATATCAAATCTTTGACATCTGTAAAAACAGAGAAAAAGGACATTGTGGGTAGATACACAGAAAATACCGCGCATTTGTCGTTAACGGATAGCACGATATATGCAACGAATTGTTCTGTGTTGAAAGCAAAAAGAGTTGATGTTAAAAATGTTTTGGGTGAAACTAAAGATATATTAATACCGTTTGACGTACTTAACAACATTGGTTCTGGTAATTGTAAATTTACAGTTATCGAAAAAAAGCAAAAACTTGAATATGAAGAAGAAACAACGTATAAAGTTACGGTAAAAAATACAGCCACAGATAAAATAGTGTCTTATTCTTTTGAAAAGCAAGAAAAGTTTTTAGACTACAGATCAGTTTTCCCGAAACTATACAAAGAAATGAATATTTGTCTGAAAGACACGAAATCATTTGTAAATTGTATCAAAACACAACAAAAACTATGTAAGAAATTCGGGCTATCTTATTTTATGATTCAAGTTATCAAAGGATCAAAGGAAATAAAAGTTGTTACATGCAACGAAGCGTACAACATAGATAATGATTACAAATTTTCTGAATTTTCTTTTGAACTAAAAGAAAGTAGCAAGTTCTCGGGCAATTATTTTTATAGGTTTGTTAATGTTTTAAAATGTTTAGACGATTGGAACGGTAATTTATATTTTGATAACCTCCTGTCTTTTGAGACAAAAGTAGCTGATATATGCTTTTGTATATATGGTTACGATACCAATAAATATTTTGATAAATATAGTATTGTCACTATCAAACCGGATAAACTAACTAAAATAAAAAGGGGCAAACCTATTGTACAATACACAGACGATATGTTAGAACTTGTTTCTCTCGATTTAAGTTCAATGACGTATGTCGTAAATGGAGATATAGGAACGGCAAAGAATATACAAAGCATTGTCTTGTATGACGAAATAGGGAAAATCGTTGTTTCTTGTGATGATGGGGAAAAGATAGAATGCCAGTTTGATGGAGAAAGTATTTTACAAAGCGTTTTGAAAGAAATGTAAAATGCATGGACACAAGGAAAGGCAAAACTTTACACTATGTTTCCAAAGACGGAGTAAAGTTTACTACATGGAAGTATAGTACATGTGAGTATTGTTTCTATCTGGATAAAAAAACAGATATTGTGAAAATACTTTTGCTTAGTGATTCAGAAAGAATGCAAGGTTTTTTCTATAAGGGGTATTTTGTCAAAAACATATTAAAGCCTCAAAAGCAAAAGTTTTTACCGGGTAACTTTTATCAGTTCATTTACAAATTGACGTATGTCGGGTATAAAATAGAGAATGGGAAAAGGCTAAAAATGTATCAGTTAAAACAAATGGCATTTTACCCGGAAGTTCGATAAGAATCACTACCTTTACCTTAACAAAATAGAAACCATATTTGTCGTAATGTTAGTTTATGTTATTATTAGTATTTAGTAATTAGTTTAGTTGTTGTCCCTGCTGGTACGTGATGTATAGGCAGGGACTTGTTTTGTATCTCTTTTGTTGTAACTTTGTCAGGAAGCAAAACATAAAAATCCATTAACATGAAGTTACAAAAGTCTGTTAGCAAGTCTTCTATTCAGTGCGAAGGCTGCAAATTTATAAATAAATGTCCCTATCTGGATAAATCGGAATGTTTTCAGTTCAACAGTGCGGAAATTACAAAATCAAATCTGGAGGATATAGATAATGAAGAAACAGAAAATTAATCAGGAACTAAAGTCGTTCCCCCAAATAGGGCAAAAAGATTTCCTCGAAATAATAGAGAACGCGCCAGAGGTAATACAAACAGCCTCCAAAGAGTTAAAGGATGCCTTTGTTGCCCTTGAAATGGCGGAAAGGGCATTGTCGGAATCGCCCCAAAGGTTTTTTGTTTTTGAAGGTAGCCAAGGGGAAGAGTTTACGGCCGATCTTAAAAGTTATTCCGCAAAAGGTTTTGTTATCCGGCATGGAGGAACGAAAACAGCAGCAGAAAAGGCACAACGGCAAAAGGAAATATATATAATGCCTCTCATAGAGGATATAAGGGCAAAAAAAGCGGTTTTCAATGACATTTATAGGAAAGAAATGCTTTCGTCTGTTACGCCTGATATTCTTTCCTATATTGTGAAACTATTTGGGGAAATGAACGGCGTTGAAGATGTCCAGAAAATCCTAAAACAGGAAAAGAAGATCAATCTGACACAAAAGGAACTTCTGTCCATCTTTGCAAGAAAAAAAGCGGAAATAGAAAGTAAGCGTGCCGTGTTTCTCGCTTCGTCCAATCAATACAAGGTCGCAACGGAAGCCGGGAGACTGCAAATCATCAACTCCATTATCATAGACCTACAGGGAAGGTATCATAAATACTTGGAAGAAGGTTTAGAGGATAAGGCATTGATATTTGAAAGGGAAATAAGGAATATGCTTGAACAAGCCAGGAAAGAAGTAAAGGGAAACGAACTAAAGCTGACTGTGGACGGAAAGATAGATATTACGGCCACATTGCATGGACAGGAGAACGTTTCACGTGTGTTCCGTACACTTCCCATCAATTCGATTATAATTGGTCTTGTCGCTGCCAAATCTGGTCTTGATCCTACAGTATTGGTGCATCAGCTTGCTACAAGTTATTATAAGGACTTCAACGGCTTTAATAAAATGATACTTGGAAGAGAAAAAATTATGCTGCCGGGCGATCTGATCCGTGCTGCCAATTGGGACGAACTTGAACAGCAAAACCAAAAGTTCCTGGATGAAATGTCACCTTATGAAGTGCAAGAGGCTACCTATTTGGATGATGAAGTGAAATTATCTGTGAAAGAACGCTTAAAAGCTCTTAAACTCAAATAGGAAATGACCATTAAGGACAGGAAAATAAACGTGTATCTAAACCGTGTAAAAAGGTTTAATGAGCTTTGTCCTGAAAACGGTTTCTATTGGGGAGGACTGCCCATTACACCCATTACAGATAGAAATATAAAGTCCAAACTAAGGGAAATGGAAGAGGACGAAATAGGAAGGAAATTGCAATGGCTGGAAAGAGGGATAAAACTTTTGGAAGGACAGAACCGGGAGAATGACGGAAGAAAGAAGTTGCTACCGGAACTTAAAAGGTATCTTGCAAGAATAGAAAAAGGAGGAAAGGTAAAAATAAGTCCTTCTGTAAAGGTTTTTCTTGTGAACACAGGGTTAAGGGCAAGTCTGTCTCTTTTAAAGAGGGAAGGGCAGGAATGGATATTGTGCGATTACAGAGGAACAAGGATAAAAATGAAAATGCAGGAAGAAATACTGCAAAAAGAAATCCTGTTTAGACTGAAAGCAAGATTTGATCCTTCCATCCTTCCAAACAGGAAAACAGTTTTCAGAGCTTACGATTAAAGTATCCTATCCCAAAAACAACTCTCCATGTAGTTCAGGATATTTTGAATCTTTGGGAATTGTTACTACTTTTGTTGTGTCCTTTTGAAAAAGCAATGTTTCTTTTGCCTGGGTCGTAAGGACAGAAAATGAAATGGGCTTCTTCTTTTCGTTATACATACTTTTAAATATTTTGTTTAAACAAAGAGAAAGGGAGCGGAGAACCGACTTGATTGTTTGAGTTCAAAGCTCCCTTTCATAACTAATAACGTAATTTACTAACAACGAGAATGTTAGATGCCTACTCTATTAAGGATTTTCGGCTTCCTCCTTTGTAAAAAAGATTTTTATTGATATGATAAATTAGGATAGTCTTTCTTTTTCACCTCCTTTCTTATTGATGGGTTAGACAACTCGAATTTATACTTTTGTACATTATACAGGAATTTTTACTCGATTGTGATCCAAATTTCCTCGCCTTTGTTTTGAACTTCTTTCAAGATGGAAACAAGTTTTTGTTCATAGGGGGTTGAGTTGATCACTTTCCCCTTTACTTTGTTTTCTCCCAGCAGCAAACAACCGGCACTATCTTTATCTGTATTTCCCCGATGAATCAAAATGCCCTCAAAATTAGGGACATTTAAAAGTCTTGGAAGCTCCCTTTTAAATCTGGGAGACATAGTTACAACAACTTGATAACGTCCATAAGGAATAGCGGTTTCTCCGGCAACCTTTACCTCTCCATTATCAAACTTTCCGTTTTTATTGATGTCTCTTACTCGATCCTCTAAAGTATCGCAAAAATAATCTCCATCAATATACATTTTTCCTATTGTGTATGGATAATCAATAGGTGTAATTCTTTTTACTTTTATTTCCATAACTAATTAATTTACAATATATCAATCAAATTATCTATTGAAAATTTTTCAAAATCTTCTATACCAAACTCGTCCTTTATCAAGGAATTGATGCGCCCTACATCTTCAAATCTTTCTGATGATATCAAATTGTTTCTTAATCCCAGTAGGTAGTTAAGCCTTACAGAATCAATTCTGGAATCGATATAAAGCAAATAATTCTTTAGGTTCTTGACCATAAGTAAAAGGATAATGACAGTAATCAATAGGAATGCTGTCACAACTGAAAGTATTATTGTTACCAAATTCATATTATTCTCGTTTGTAAGCCATTTTCTCTAAATCTATGATCTTCATATCGTCCGGTATTGTTTTGGATCGTTTGTAACGTCCTCTTTCAATCCGTTCTATAAATCCTGCCCTGTAAAGATAAGTAATAGTTTTTCTAAGCATGCCAGCAAAGAACAAAGTATGCTTTGCAAGGTCGTAAAACTCAAAAGGGCGATCTATTGAATTAATAAGTAACGCCAACTTTTGAAACTTTGTATTTCTTTTGCTCATAATAAATTGTGTTTGTAGTAAAAAACGAGAAAGACTATTTTCACAAACCATCTTTCCCTTGTGAATTATCTAACTTAAATTACTATGGAAAATACAAAAACTGTTTTTATTCTATCATATAACCGAATATATGTTTTATGACTTCTACTGTCCATCCGTTACCCAGCATCTTGTATTTCTGAGTGTTGCTGCATTTCCATTGATACCATTCCGGTATGGTTTGAAGGCGTGTGCACTCCGTTGGTGTCAGTCGGCGGAGATGCCCACACGACATACATATTTCTCTAAAGGGGAGCGGATTTTGGGAGCAAGAACCTGCCCTTCCCTTTCTGTTCGTCCTACGGGGAGCGAAACAAACATAGTCCGTAGACAGATTTCCTTTGACCTGCGCTGTAGCTGTCAGGCAGCGGCTTTTGTCGTTGTCTCCCAGTATGTTTATGTCGGTATTCCGTTTCTCGCCATGCCTTTTCAACCAGCTCATCATCTTTTCACTCAAGTAGTATTTCTCTTCTACTTCTTCCTCTGCGATATGCCGAAAAAATATTTCTCGGTCTTTAGGCTGCGGGATGTTCCCGCCATCTATGTTTGTCCAATAAATCCTTTTTCTGCTTTGAGCGGATACAAGGGACGAATTGATATGGATTCCTTTTGCTCTGATAGCTTTGTTAAACACAGTTTCCCATTTCTTTCCCATTTCCACATTCTCCAATAGGAACAATACATTGGGGTTGTATTCTCTTATTTCTGTAAGTATTCTCATGTACTCCTAAAATAAATAGAATTGCCCTTCAAATTCAAAGCCTTGTTCTTTTAGTTCAAGGTATTGCTCGAGTGATAGGATTTCAATATTTTCTTTTGTACAAAGACCTTTTCTTGTCCCTGCAAACGAAAGATTGGTACATGGAGACCCCCCCCTATTAATAAATCAATGGGTTGTAAATCCAATACATTTACTTTCCTGACATCTCCTATTTGAATTGTATTAGGGAAATTAAGTTGTGTTTGCATAATGGCAAATTTATCTATCTCGGAAGCATAATAAGTGTCAATGTGAATATTCAATTCCTTTAATGCTATTTGTCCGCATGACATTCCGTCAAATAAACTAAGTACATTCATTTATTCGTCTGTTTTAAGATATTCTTCGATTTCCGTTAGTGTAACGGCTTTAATTACTAACTCATCTCTTGTAGGAAGAAAATAGAAATACTTCTTTACAATCGAGATTGCTTCCACATCTGACGCAGATTGGACCATTAAAGAGACCTTTTGCATTCTGATTTTTCCTTTAGGTGTTTCTTCCGGGTAAAGTACATCAACCTTAAAGAACTTGCCAGCAGAATCATCTTCTATCACTGTGTAAAGGGACAGTTCCCGAATAGGAGATATCTTTATTTCCTCTTCTGTTTCTTTCGTTCCCCATTCTATAGATATTGCTTCCGCTTCCGTATAGGTGTAACCTCTAATAAGAAGATGTCTCTTTACCTGGATTCTTGGAGGTTTGAAACCATCCGGGTTATCCGTCCAATAATTTACAACTGATTCAAAATACATGTTATCACTGTTTAAATAACGATTGAACTACTATCCCTTTTGTGTAATCACATCCGTCACTTCCTTTAGGAAGAACAACGAAGTTTTGGGAAGGGTCGTCTGTTTTAAGATTAAAAATAATTTCCGGCAGTGGAAGGAAGTTTACTTTTTCTATGAAAAGAAAGTCTTTCGCTTGCTTACTATCTTCGGAAAAATCATAAGAAAATAGCGGTATTCCTTCCGATCTTAGAACTGTAGACCAGTCTCCCCACATATCCATTAAGAGAAGTCCGCTTGTGGCTCTGAAACTGTCGCCTGTGTTTAAAACACATTCCACTACGTGGGAGTAATCATATTTTACAGCTTCAGAAAGACTTCTTCCAAACCTGTGTCCATTCTTTAAAGAAACAGTCAACGCGAGCTTTCCTTCTTCTTGAATCTGATCACATCTCATTGCTTGCTTTTCGCTGTCTATAGCAATGAAAGTATTCCCTACAATTCCGTCAACTATGTTCATCTTCCTCTGTTTTCTCCTTACTGGGAATTAAAATTACCGAAGGAACACCGTTGCATCCTTGATTGACAGGTATTTCATTCCATTTCCCACCTGTAATAGCTTTCACTTTTAAGAAAACATCTAAAGGAACACTAAGTGTAAGCGGTTGCGGCCTGTAGGAATAATCTCTTTTCCATTTTGCCATTTGAAGTTCTACATTTGTTTTTATTGCTTCCATCGAAGGAAGGAAAGGAACAAGTTCTTCTATCTTGTCAGCCGAAAAAAGGGTTACATTTCCGTTCTCATGAGGTACAATGATGTACAGTTTAGTCTTCTTTTTCTTCATCTTCTTTTTCAAAATTTTCACTCTTAAAATAAATGTAACTATCAAACATTGAATTAGCCGTGAAACACGCTACAATAAACATGATTGTTATACAAATCCATCCACATATTCCCATAATCTAAAAATTTAATGTTATCGTTTTACGCTGCAAATGTAAGAATATATTATTACATCACAAGGTGAAAAGTGTAAACACTTGTTAAAAGTAACATTTCAACGCCATTCCACCTTGCATGTTTTGTTACTTGTGGAGGTTAATATCCGCATTGATATGGCAATAAACCAATTCTTCTTTTGCTCTTGTGATTGCCACAAATTTAAGACACTCTTCCGCGTACAATGCTTTAGGTGTTTTTGCATATTTGGACGGAAGTAGCTCTGGATTCAAAAAGAAAACACGATCAGCTTCCAATCCTTTGCTCTTATGGATAGTGGATAGGATAATCCCTTTCTTGTCACCAGAGAAAATGTTCCTAACCCTTTCCTTTAAGGAAGAGAAATTTCCTTGATACGATTCATATAACAATTTCACAATCTTCACTTTTTCTTCCAAAGAAACATAAGACGGATGATTTTTCACAGAGGCAGGCGCAATACCTTTTTCTATAAGTTTTTGCTTTTTGTCGTCCAACAGAAGATACATATCGTCAAGACTGGTTTGATTTTCCATCAGACGGCAAATGCTTTCTCCAAAATCGCGTCCCATTATAGATGATTTCTTTCCTGCTTTAAGAAATTGCAAAAAAGCTGCCACTAAGGGAAGGTTATTTCGGCACAAAACGAAATCCCCGTTAGCAGCTTCGTTTAATTCGCCTTTTCTGACAATACCTTCTTTTGCTCCTTCTGCACATTCTGTCCCAGGGAATACCTTATTAGCTTCTTCAACTATCCTTTTGCTGCATCTGTATGTGACAGAAAGAGGAAGTGTAATCGTGTTGGGACCATTTTTTAGAGAATTGAACACATTCAAGTCGCTGCCCATGAAGCTGTACACTATTTGCTTCTTGTCCCCGACAGCGATAAATCTGCCTCTTGCCTTTATTAAATTTTGCATGATTTCTTTTTGCAATAGGAAGGTGTCGTTTGCCTCATCAACCATCACAACATTGTATTTCGGAAAACTTTCCGGCTCTAAAAATGTGTAAGGAATCCAAAGCATATCCACAAAATCTATTTCAAAAGCAAGATTGTTGTTTATCCTTGTACAATCATTTCTCCATGCCTTTTCAATTTCAAGAAGGTCGGGAATCATTTCTTCTTCATATTCCAAATCAAATTCTATTGTAATAGGAACAATATTTTCTTCATTTATCTTGCAAAGAGACAGTCTTGTTTGTTCCCACAATGTCTGGAGTGCAAAGAAATACTTCATCCTTTCTTTAAATTCCATCTTTTTATATTGGAACAGTTTCGTGCAGAGACTAAAACATTTCCCGTCATTTACTTTCGCTTTAAAACGGAAATTTTTCATCATCGTACGAAGTCCAAGTGCATGGAAAGTATAGCAATCAACATAATAAGGCAGCTTCTGTCTTAATTCTTCCGCTATGCTCTTGTTGAATGCCATAAAAAGACATGACTTGTTTTCTGGCGTGCGATTACATAACTCTTTGAGTGTCATTGACTTACCTGCACCCGCAGTTGCGTCAATCACTATGTTTTTGTTGGTATTTTCGTAAGCATCAAAAATAGCCAACTGATATTTACTCCATTTCATAACATCTTCTTTTCGTTTGTTTCTGTCACCCTTTTAAATAATGAATCCATTCATAAGGTTTCCTTACGCCTAAATATTCATCATCATATTCATTGTTGTATGCCTCTCGCTCAAAAGAAATGTTTCTGTAAGCCTCATGGGAATCTTTGTATTGAATTAATCTTACAAGCCATTCTATCCCATACCACAAATAGAAGAACACTATAAGAAGTTCTATTTGTTGCTTTAAATGGATATTCTCATGTATGATCGTTCTCATCCCTAAAGGCTCGTATTCTTTCCTTGCAAAAATGAAAGGAAACAGAGTGATTGCTGTAAATCCCTTAAAAGGGATCAAGTTATTGTAAATGATTTTCTTTTTCATACTCTTTAAAATTTTTGTAATTAGCCATATAGTCTGCAATGAAATTGCCGCATACAATAGGGTCACTATAGTCTTTCTGATGGCTTCTTATCCATTTTACGGAAACACGAAGTTTCCTATGCAGCATCATTTCCGAAAATATGGCATCCCATAAATCCTGGTTTTCTACATGAAGGTTCTCCCTTGCCCAGTCAATGAACTTGTGTCGAAACTGATTGGCAACATACTGGCTGTCAATATAGAAGGTTGCCTTTACATTCAGATTCTTTTTTATCGCTCGAAGTGCAAGAAGAATCGCTTCCGTTTCCCTTCTTCCTGTCGTAGTATAGGAACGTCCTTTGGTTATATGATATTCCTTGTCTTTCCATTTGATGTAAACGGCAGAACCTCCCAGTTTTTTGGGATGGTTAGCATTGCAGCTTCCATCCGTCCAAACCTCAATGATCCGTGTTCCCTTTCGTTTATCGCTCATTCTTATACTTTTGAAGGATCATAAGACTGGTATCGTCCTGGAATCCTTTGTTTAACATGTCCGTAACGTCTTTCTTTCCTTTCAGCATTTCCCATAAGTCTTGGTCGATCGTTTCCGGTGATAGCAGGTATTGAATCGTAACCGGATTTTCCTGCCCGCTTCTTTCCAATCTTCCTATAACTTGCACAAGGTCGCTCGGACGCGGTGGAAGTTCTAAGATAGCCATATTGGAACAAACCTTTTGAAGCCCGTCCACACCAGTACCAAGACAGCCTATATTTGCAAAAAGCACCCTACTTTCCTTTTGTAAGAAAAACTTTTGCAAAATTTCATCTCTTTTCTTTGTGGTAGTGCCCCCTGTAATAAGAAGCCCTTCCTTAAACTCTCCGGCTATCTTTGTAAGGATTGTGGATTGTGAGGCAAATACCAAAAGTTTTTCTTCTTCGTTTGCTTCCATCCACTCTTCCACCCATTTTTTGATAAATTTTTCTTTACCTTCTAAGGATAATTGCTTTAATGTCGAGAGTTTTACAAGGAACTCTGCCCTTGCAGCTTTTTCAACCTTTTCTTCGTCCTTAAACTTATCTTCAATGAACTGCAAAAGATCACCCTTTGCCTTTTTATATGCTCTTTTATTTGTAATCTCGCATTCCACAACATTTTCAGAAATAGGAGGAAGTTCTTTCAAAGCATCCCTCTTGCTTACCTGGAAATAGCAACATTCTTTCAAAAGCCGGTTCAGTTCCTTGATATTGGAAGCTCCTGATATGTCCATACCAAAGTTCGTTTCCTTCATATTGCAGTACCTTTCAAAAAAATAATGATGATACTGGTCGTTCGGAGCAATTTCCTTTATCCTTTCTATTAACATCAGGATGTTTAGAAGCTCTGCCGGACGGTTCATGATAAGTGTCCCTGTAAGCCCTATCACAGAAGGAACTTTATGTGCCAGTTTCTTGAAAGACTTGCTTCTGATGGATTTTCTGTTTTTGAGAAAATGAATTTCATCTGCTATCACAAGGGAGAATGATTTCTTTTTCATTCCATCCAATCTTATTTCAAGAGATGTTTTCCCGTTTTCTTTTGTGACCCTTTTCCCAAGTATGTCATAGTTTATCACTATCACGTCTGCTTCAAAATCTTCTGGTGGGGAAGATGTGGAAATGATGGATACCCGTCTGTCCGGGTTCGTTTCTTTCCACTCTCTCAACCAACCGGATTTTACAGAAGCCGGACAGACTACCATACAAGGAAAAAGATCAAGCATTTCAGCATAGAAAATAGTCGAAATAGTGTTGTGCGTTGGTATAAAATCATCACATAAATACAAATTATTCTCATTTGAAACAGAAATACATTGCATTTGCTTTTTCCCAACATACTCTATCTTTTTAAAAAATTTTCTTGTAAGGTATCTTCTCTCTTTTAAAGAAGATCTTTCAATTTTTTGTTTACAATGTTTAAAAACATTCAATCCTTTAGGAATTGTAATTGACAATCTATAGCAGTCTCTATGTCTAACTTTCCCTATATATGATTTTTTGGTACGAATATTATAACATTTACACCCCAAACTTGTCGCTAAAAATTTTACATCTTTTACAAGTTGCAAAGAAGTTACCTCAAAGCTAACAGCACCATGTTTGCTAACAGTACCGTCCGTGTCCATCAATCCCCTTAAAATCTCAATTCTTGTTTGAATATCGTTTATGAGATATTCTTTAGGGATAAATTTTTCATAAGAGTGCTTGCCCAATAATCCGTAAAATTTAAGTGCTCTTTTTAAGGGATTGTAGTATTCAGTTGTTACTAAACAAATTTCTATTGCTTTAGAAATTTGTTTTTTTAATGTTTTCTTCATTCCTTTTGGTAAAACAATCCCATTTATTATATCTATTTCTGGATTAGCAATTGTCACACTTCCATTTGAAAAACATCCGTCTCCTAAAAGGACACCCAATGTATAAGGATCAATAGATACTTTTCTTGAGTTAAATTCAATAGGTTTTTCTAAAATAGGAAGAGCAAAACGCCATAACCCATAGCTTTTATGTTGCCCACTGCCATAAAAGCCTTTTTTAGGAATCCGCCTTAGTCCCTTTTCTTCCATTTCTTTTATTGTTAAAACCCTTTCTCCTCCTTTTTCCAGATGAACCGTCCACAAATGATCCTTACTACATTCTGTTGAAGTACCATCTGTAAAAGTAACTTTATAGCAATCAATTTCCCCTTGTGGGAAAATTCCTATTACAGTTTGAATATCGCTATTAACACCCAAAATCTTATCACCTACTTTTAAATCACCCATTTTTTTAGCACCATTAGGTGTCCAAATAAGAGTATCGAGCGGTTGCGCTTTGCCCGTTCCCACTGAAGAACCATTTATATGATTTCCGTGATTGACTGCGTAATATAGATAGTCCATTTGATAGCTTCTCGGCTTTTTTAAAAGAGGAAGATTGTCTATCAATAGTTCTATATCCTTTCGGGATAAAAGTTCCTTGTAAGGCTTTATTTCGGCTTTGCAGCCAGAACGGACCATTGAAAGAGGATCAACTTCTTCTATTTCGTTGTCGGAAACAAACTCTTTTAAAAGGAAATCTTTTGCCGGATCAGATTTTATGTATATTTCCTTATTGGTAGCATTGCGTTTAAAAGAGGAAATCAGTTTAAGGTTCTTGTAAACTGATTTTTCCAAAGCACCAAAATACCAATAGTCCTTTTCCTTGTAATAATACATGATTAGTTGAGCTTTATATATTTACCTGGTAGCTTCAAATTCTTTAGAATTTCATCTCCTTTTTCTCCATAAGCCACAAAGCAACTATCTGTGCCAGGAGATCCACCTTCTTTTCCTGTTTCATCAATAAACTTTATTCTTTTCCTAAGAAAATAAATAGAAGTAGCTTTATACCAAACACATTCATGAAACATTGAATTTCCTACTCTTGCATAAACAAGAGCTATGCCATTCCCATATTCAGACAACTTTTTCATGAAAAGTTTAATCGTAGGATTTGAATAGGGAGGGTTAAGAAACACAAACCCTTTCCAATCTTGAGCTAATCCATCGTCTTCTTTAGTAAAGCACTTTCTTGCTGTATACCAATCTTTTTTAGGTGCAGCAGGATCAAGATCAAAATTATTCCCCAACGCTTCAATAATATAAGGTGGTGTGTACCATTCTACTGTTGCAGCTTTACCACCTCCAAATTTGGTTTCAAAATTCGTGTTCATTTCTTTCTATTGTCTATAAATTCAAAATAATGCTTTCCTTCTTTACATTTGATTTTCTTGATAATGCAAAATCCTTTTATGTTTGCTTTTCCGTCTCTTTCCAGTTTATCAAATATGATCTCAAAAAGTAGGGAGATAACCTTCTCTGCCTTCCACATAGAGATGAAACTTCTGGCACTTGTCCTTAATTCCAATTTGTTCAATGCTTTGGTGAAGTTGAAGGTTATCTCCTTGTAAATCTTACTCATTCTTTTTCTCCTTCCTTCTTCTCTTCTTTTGTCACTTCAAAATTGTCAGGTAAAAAAACGGAATCAGTAGAACCGTATATTGAATCTACCGGAAAATAAATAGGGTACATAAATGCAATCGCCGTATTGTCATCAATACCTCCAAAATGTTTTTGGTGTTCTGTTAAAACTTCCGAAGAATCCAACGGCTTATCCAACTCTTTCGAAATTTTATGCAAATTAGCCATCATTTTACCAAGTTTCAAAGGATCGAGAGCGTTCTTCCAATATGCAAATTGGTGTAACGGATATGTTTCCATAGCCTCTTTCCAAAATTCCATTTTTGAATAACCTACTTCTTCTGTCAATTCCTTTTCCCATTCATCCTCTTGCTTTAGTTCTTCTTCGGTAGGATGATAGATTTCTCTTACTATTTCTTTTATCCTTTCTTCACTAAAGCGGAATCCTAATTCCCTGTTCTGTACATGAGGAAACAACATCCAAGCAAGATACCGATCTTCTTCTATCCCTAAAAAATCAAGAAGTTCTTTTAACCATTTATTGGGGATAGATACTGATTTTCTTACAATTTCTTTTTCTTCCATAACTTATTGTTTTAAAATATGTTTACTCAAACTGATCATCATCGTTCAGATCAAAATCTTCGTCACTTTCAAAGTCATTGATCCAATCTTCTATTTCTCTTTCCATCTCATTTTTGTTTCAAACTCTTCCGGTGTCAAAATAGGAATGGAAAGCTCTTTTGCTTTCTTCACTTTTGAAGAAGAACTTTCTTTGTCTTTCGTTACAAGGATGGTCGTGTTCTTTGACACTCCTGAAACGACCTTGTGCCCTTCTTTGGATAATCTTTCTTCCCATTCTTTATTTCTGAATCCTGTAAAGCATACTGATTCGGGATTGTCCGCAAGAACAACATTGTTTTTTACATAAGAGATAGGGAAAGGTGAATCTTCAATGATATTAAAGAAAACTGCAAGTCCATTATTAAAAGAAGTGGCAGTAGTTTCAGCAACACCATCAATAGAAAGAAGTGTTTTGTTGGGTAATGTACCGTCATTAAACAAGACTTTTACATCTTCGTCCGACAAAGAATCAAAAATCATCTGACAAGTCTTTTCTCCTATCACACCACCGAACACATTATAGGCAGTAAGGATTTTTGCAAAGGAAACTCCATTGTCCGCATATTTATCGAATTGACCTCGTAACTTTTTGGACAATTTCGCTCCTATTCCTCCAATTTGAGACAATTCCTTTTCGCTTGCATTCACAATCTTCTCTACACTATCAAGTCCTCCTTCATAGAATTTTCTGATAGTGGCTTCTTGCATTTCTTCCGTTTCAAGCGTTGCAAAGAAATAAGCGATCTGTTTTATTTTCTTTTCTTTGCAATCAGGATTGATGCAAACAATATCTGTAAGCGTTTCGTCCCATTTTAACGGATTTCCGCAAGAAGGACAAATCATCATACCATCGCACATTTCACGAAAAAGTTCCACACTGTAACTGACCGTTTCCAAATGTTTAGGGATAACATCTCCGCTTCTTGATACGACAATATAAGCATTTGGTGAAATATGATTGTCCGTAATATATTTAGCGTTATATCCGGTGCATCGTGAAACAGTCGCTCCGTCAAATTCCACCGGATCGAATACGATTACAGGTTTCGCTTTACCGTCTTTTGAAATACTCCATTCGATCTTCTTAACTTTCGTTGTAAATCTTTCCTGCCAGTCGGGATTCTTGTAAGCAATAGCGTAACGCGGATTCCCATTAGGCAACCGTCCTAATTCTTCTCGTTTTGTTTTGTTATCAACTTCGATTACAAGTCCATCACATTTAAAATTCTTGATTGATTCAAACAAATCGTTTAGATAGGTGAGGGCTGTTTTGCTATCATCGAACACGCCGGCGGAAGTTACCCAATACTGTGTAGCGTAATTCCCATAATCGTTTCGAAGTTCTGCAAGCTGCATGGATTTATCTCTGTCAGAATCCATAATGCCATATCTCACATAAGCGGTATTCCCAAGAACTTGTGCATTGAAATCATCTGCATTGAATGCACCAGCAACAGCGTTTCTTGCACTCTTATACCCAAGAGGTTTTACGTTTTTAAGGAACATGCCGATAGGGATGATCGCTTCCCCGAAAGTAAAACACCCTTTCTTATTCATAGGATTTCCATGATTTACATAACGGTAATGATCCCGGCTATTCTGTCCTTCCGTGCCATCTCCCCTTGTCCAGCAATCATTTGTTGTTTCATCAACCAGCAAAGAAATACCATCATATTTAGGCGTAATAACCACACGGTCGTTAGACGACAATCCCCATACGTCCTTTGCCCATCTTACAATCTCGTCCACCGTCTTGACCTTTTCCAAAGAAAACATAGGATAAGGAAGTTTCTCCATACGATCCCCCTTTACACTTTCTTCAACGATAGACTTTTTTAGAATATCGCTATCTGGGAAATGTCTTTCCAATTCTTCTTTCATCCTGTCATATTCCTTGTCGGACATGACAGGGTTTCCTTCTCTGTAAAGCCGATTGGCTTCTACAATTTTTTCTTCCAGTTCTTTTTGATGTATAAGCATATCTCAAATATTTTTAGTTGTTTTGAGTAACACAATCAATGCTATAAGAATAGTGAAAGCTCCTATTGCTATTCCTCCCAAAAGATAAAGCATCTTGTTTGGGGTAGCCTTTACTTGCTCTTTCAATGTTCCGTTTTCTTGTGATATCTTTGACAGCCTTTCTCTAAGGCTTTTCACTGTCAATTCAAGACTATCACAAGATGCTTCTATGAAAATGGTGTCTCCTTTCTTTTCTATGGAAAGGTTAGCTTGTCCTTTGTTTGTCTCTTTCTTCTCCCCATCTTCCATTTTCGAAGGGTTGACTACCATATTGACGATAGAGTAGGGAACTTTTACAAGGCTGTCCGTCATTTCTCTTTCCCAGACCAAAGAGTCCTTTAAGGTAAAAGTGCAATCCATCTTTGTGGAAACACGGCTTTTGCAACCTCCCAGTCCTATGGAAAGACAAATAGAAAGACAGGTGATTAACAATACATTCTTTTTCATTTGTCCTTTAAAATTGCTGTTTTCAAAAACCCTGTGATACCCATTCGGATAGATTTCAACTTTCCGCTTTTCAGAATGTCTATCTCTATACTTCGGTAATCTCTTCCTACGCGAACAGACCTCACTTCCGCTTCTTCACCGGTAGGAAGAACAAGCATCTTTCCTACTGCTTTATCAAGAATACAATCATTTGCTGAGTTCATGAGGCTTCAATACATTTCTGTAAGTTATAAAGTTATCGTGTCCAAACGCTACAGACACAAAATCACTTTCTTCGATAAATTTCTCTACAGTAGCTTCCGAGTAATTGGTAAGGTTCACTTTGTTTACAGTATTTGTAATGTCGTAACCCTCCGCTTCATTCATAAAAAAGTCTCTTGTCTTTCCTTTGAAGTTAGTAAGAGATAAACATCTTTCCATTTCTCCTTTTGAGTTGACAAGCACGAGAGTGTTCCTTTTTGTCACCCTATAGATGTATTTCACATTTTCATACAATAAATTTTCCATACCTCATAATTTTACGTTCAACATGTTTCTGATTGCTTTTTCCTTGTAGTGACGTATCTTGTCTTCGCTGTTGTCCTTTTTAGAAAGTGCCTTAGACCTTTCCTTCAACACCTTTTTCTTGTCAGAATCAGACATCATTTTAAACTCGCCTATTGAAAGATTAGGCATTTCTGTGCTCTTTTCTTCCTCATAAGACATTTGCTTTCCGCATTCAGGACAAACTGGAATGTTCATAGGAACAAGTTTTCCGTCACGAAACACATACTTAGGATTAGCAATTGGTGACCTTACTCCTTTTCGGGAGCAATTATCGTTCTCGCAAAAAATTATTATCATGTTGCAATTGTTTTATTTTATCTTTCAAAATATGAAGTGCTTCTTCCACTGATTCAATGCTGTTAATGTCTTTCGCACTCTTTTTCAAGTAGCTCAAATCGTGTTCAATCCCTTCAATCCTATCAAGGAAGGAAAGTACAAAAATGTTAAAATACTTCTGATTAGCCATTGTTTTATAGTTTTTGTTTGTTACTTTTTGATGTGGCAAATGTAATAGTTTATTCTTACATGTCAAAATATATTCTTACATTTTCTCACTTTCCTTCTGTTGGTTGTTTAGAGAAGGCATTTCCTTCTTGCATATTCCGCTATCAAAATTCCATCTCTATCGGGGTGCTTGTCCTTGATTTCCGGGAATAACCTTTTGCCTATGTCAAGAGATGCCTTTTTCAATTCTTTAGTACCTACAACTCCTTTAGGTAGCATTTCCTTTTGCCACTCTTTAGAGTCTATGAACATATAAGGAACATCATAAAGCTCCAATACGGTAAGTTCCGCTTCCAAAGCACGCATAGCAGAACATGTAGCATCAAATCTTGCCGGATTTTTCATGGGACGTTCCAAGACGGCCACACACAAACCATATCCCTTTAGAGTATGAATTACTTCGGCAAGTGCCGTTACGTTCACCCTTGACACATTCTTCTTTGCTTTTGTGTAATCCTGCCCAAATGTGATAGGTGTTTCCATGAACTCATAATAGGTCAGTTCTTTCCCTACTATGCCTATAGAACCAGTCACACCATTATCTATCCCTATATAAAACTTCGATTCTGTTTTCTTGTTCATTGTTCAATACGGCTTATACCGTTCTCCTTTACTATTTTAAGCGTTTTGCATGAAGCGTTTTCATTCGAAATATGAGTTGTAACAAGTATAGGAAACTGAATGAACTCCAATGCTTCTATCACGTCATATAGGCTTTCTTTCGATAGTCCTTCTGTGATTTCATCAATGGATAGGAATTGCAATCCTCCCCATTTGTTCGTCTCGTTTATCATTCCTTGTATGGCTATAATCAAAGCGATTTCCACCCTTGCACGCTCTCCGCCACTGTAATACCAGAAGTTTTCCGCCTCGTCCCTAACAACATAAGGCGTTATCTCTTCTTTTATGTCTCCGTCTGCTTTCGTCTTAAATCCTTCTATGACAATTCTAAGATCGCTGTTTTCTGCTTTCAGAATATTGTTTGCCCGAAGCTGGATATTCTTTAACTGTTCTATCGCAAGATACATCTTGAATGATTTGAATCTTCCTATCCACTCTTTCTTGCGAAACATTTCGTTTTCCAATTCCGTCATTTCCTTGTCATACCCTGCGATAGCAAGCATCATTTCTTCTATTTGCTTTTCCTGTGAAGAAGTATCAATAGAAGAAGGCGTTTCCTTTTCGATTTCCTTTATCTGTTTTTCCAGACGTTTTACATCTTCTTTTCCGGCAGCTATGTTTTCTAAAAGCCCTTTGTTTCGCTTTTCAAGAATGGAAATATTGGACTTTTGAGATTCTATTTCACTTGTGATCTTATAGACAGCAGATGAAATTTCTTTTCCTGCTTCCCGGATTTTGTCAAGTTCATCCTCCTGTTCGTTTTTCACTTGAATGAAAGAAGAAATAAGGTCTTCGTATTCCTTTAGGGATTCATCCAAAGATGTTATTTCCCCGACAACTTCCTTTTCCTGTTTCCCTATTTTCTCTTTTTTCTTCTCTTCCTTTTCAAGCGTAGTGTCTTGAAGTGTCAAGAACTTATGCTTGCATTTAGGACACGTAATCGTCCCAGAAAGGTTTACAAGAACTTTCCGAAGAGACACTTTCAGTTCGTCATGGATTTTCAAAAGCTCTTCTTTTGTTTCCAAAATCTCATTCTGATCTTCTTTGGCTTTTCCAAGTTCTTTTTTGACGGATTCAATCACATCTTCTATTTCCTTAGTAGAAGGAAGTTTCTTTTTCTTTTCTTCGGCTTCGCGAAGTTCTTCTTCCAAGACTTCAAGTGTTTTCTTTCCTTTGTCAATGTTTTTCTTGTTATAGTCAATATTGTATTTAGCAGAATCAATATCTTCTTTTAAAGACTTGATTTTACTTTCCACCCTTTCGATCCTTTCCTTTCGATCCGCTTCGAAGTCGAAATTAACGGCATCCTCTATCATTTGCCGCAATGCTTCTACACTCCCTTCCGCACGATCTCTTTTGCTTTGGATAACTGATTTCTTAGATGAAATTTCGTCCAGTTCCTTTTGTATAATATCCTTACTGCCATCCAAGAAGTCATAATTGATAAAACGACTTATGAGAGCCAATTTGTCCGTATTGGAACTTTTAAAGAACGACTTGTAATATTCTTTACAGATAAGAAAATAGCTTTTCAAATCTTCTGGTGAAATACCCATCCATGAAAGGATATAGTTGTTGCCGTCTTTTACAGTAGCAAGACTGACTGGCTCACCATTCATAGACACATTAAGCTTACTGCTTCCTTTTAAGGGTAAAATGCGCTCAATATGGAGAGTTTCTTTCCTTATGGGACATTCTATATCAAGTAATACTTTCGCTTCCTTCTCACCGTTTCGAATCAGTTTCTTGTCAATACTGCTCCGGTAGTTGTTGCCTGTTATGGCAAAATAAACTGCCTGTTGCATAGAAGAATTGTGAGTAGGTGTGTAGTTGTTCGTGATAAACATTCCGTCCTCTCCCGAAACGGTAATACATTGTTGCTCTTCCGCACCCATACAGGTAAAAGAAACCATCTTTTTAGACGGTCTACCGAAACACCCAGGAACTTCAAAAAACACTTCTTCATCTTTGCTTCTTTCCATGATTTTGCCAAGCGAAATTACAGACCATTCTTCGCTTTGGTTTGTTCGTACTTTCCATAAATGCTCTTTATTGCATTTTACTTCCGTACCGTCAGAAAAAGTAATCTTGTATGCAATATCTGTATCATGAAACGGAATCGCTCTCACCACCTGATAAGCACCGGAAGGATGAAGGATAATGTCTCCTACTTTGATATTCCTCATCTTTACAAACCCATTAGGGGTAAGAATATCGGAATCCATCGTCAACGCTTTACCGCTACCGTTACTGCCTTGATTGTCGTCTGTTTTATTCAATCCCACAAGTGCGGTTACCCCATCTTGAAATGTGTATTCAAAATGCTCGAACGACACAAAATTAGTTGCTTCAATCTTGACCGGCTTCATCTTCCACCTCTTTGTTTTCAAATGTTACTTCTTTCTTTCTGAAATCTGAAAGGACATCTTTTTTAATCTTGTCAAAAAGTTCTGTTTCTTTGATCAGCTTTTTTCTCGCAGCAGGGAAACCAAATCCTACTTTTTCTTCTCCGTAATAGATATACGTTCCTTTCTTTGTAAGTACACCTAAGTCCAATCCCATGTTAAGCATTTCCATCACCTTGTCAATACCTACACCAAAACGGATAACAATATTGCAAGTTTTCATAGGCGGAGCAACTTTGTTTTTCCTGCATGTGATCTTTACCTTATTGGCAACGGACACTTCACCTTCCTTATCAGAACCTACACGGGCAAGTTCAACTCTTTGACTTGCATAAAAAGGTATGGCAAATCCTCCTGGAGTAGTGGTTGCATTTCCATACCCGCCTATGTTTGATCTGATCTGGTTGATGCAGAATAAAATGCACCCTGTTTGTTTGCAGATGTTTTTCAAGATATTTACCTGTGAGCTTAAAAGCCTTGCTGTAAGTCCTATGTGAGCATCTCCGGCTTCCCCGTTCAAAAGAGCGGTCGGGACAAGTCCTGCAATAGAATCAATCACCACCAATCCGATAGAAGGTTCATTGCACATTTCCTTTGCTATTTCTAACGTTTCCTCTGCCGTAGAAGGTTGGGAAAGGATAAACTTGTCAGGAGAAAGGTCTACGCCAATAGCTCCCATGTATTTCGGATCAACTGCATTTTCTGTATCAAGATACCCTACCGCCATTCCTTGTTTTTGGATTTCGGTAGCAAGATGGAAAGCTATACTTGTCTTACCGGAAGAAAAGCCTCCGTAAGCTTCCACAATACGTCCTTTTGCCCATCCTCCACCAAGTATTTCATCCAGCAGGAAAGAACCTGAATGCACGAACTCTATATCTTGTTTCTTTCCCGCTATGGCTTCCTTTCCAAACCTACTTTCAATCCGGCTTATAAGATCACCGAGACGGTTCGGTTTCTTTTCTTCTTTAGGTTGCTGCACTTCCCCAGTTACCGCTTCTTCCGTTTTTTTAGTTTCCTTTTTCTTCGCCATACATCAACTTGTCTAAAATTTCTTTTCCTTCTTTTTCGTCATATTCGTTTTCCTTACAAAAAGCAGAAAACCTTTCTTCTATGTCCTTTTTGTCAAGTGCCTTTACTTCTGTCAACATAGAATGTTTTTCTTCCACTTCCTTAAACTTTTTCTTGATATCTATGCCTTCTTTTGTAAAGGCATCCTTATCAAAGGCATCAAGTGAAGATTGTTCTCCCCAGACTTCCACTCTTACACGGGCAGTAGGGTTCTCCTTTTTGAATTTCTTGATAAGTGACACCGCCTGTTTGTGGGGAGTTTCCCCCAAATCAATTTCCAGTTTCTTAAATACTTGTCCTTTTGTAGAAGAAACAAGATCTACATTCAAATCCGAATCCAAAAGCCAGAAACCCTTCTTTTCATCTTCCCCGAAGTTGTTTTGTTGGACACTTCCTAAATGATAGATATTCTCTCCTACCCGTTGATAGTTATGATAGTGTCCCAAGTACACTTTTTTGAACATCTGGAACATGGAAGGTTTTAAAAGGTTGGACACTTCCGATCCGTCCATGTTCTTGCTTCCTGTGACCGCAAAATGTCCAAAGAGGATATTCTTCTTTCTTTTGTCCCCTATTTCTTCCAGTTCATCCAAAAGAATATCATCTGTAAAAAACGGAAGAAAAAAACAATACACACCTTCTACTTGCATTCCGTCCAATTCTTCTACCAAAGTAAAAGACGGATGATATTTAAAAGGAGTAAGAAACGATTTCTTGCTTGTGTAGGATGTTTTGTCATGGTTGCCGGGAATACAGATCACATGGTGTCCGCGTTTGTCGTATTCTTCCAGGACATCATTCAATGTGGAAAGGCACACTTCTCTTTGCGATACTCTGTTATCAAAAATATCACCCAACCATATATGGGTTTGTATCTTTTTCTTTTCTGCCAAGTCAAGTTCTTCCAAAAGAATATCTTTTATAATAGTGGCATTATCGGCAGTAAGATGATGATCCGTTGAAATTATAGCTAAATATTTGCTGTTCATGATCGAAATTGTTAGGAAAGGGGGAGAACACAAAGTTCTCCATTCCCTTTCGGATTGATATATTAGAAAAACGAAAAGAAAAATTATTTCTTCTTCATTCGGGCTTTTAGAGCTTGTAAGCGTTTTTTTGCTTCCAATAGCTTTTCATCATTGTCCGTCTGTTCTTCGTCAATAGGAGATTCCTCTTCCTCCCCTGCGGGATGTTCATCTTCCCCATCTTCCTTTTCCGGTTCGTCTTTTGCCCGATCATCGTCATATTCAGTTTCATGTTCCTGTTCTGTATCCTCTTCTTCGCCTTCCGGGAAAGGCAACGCTTCTCCCTTTTGTGCCAGATCGTACCATTCACGAAGTTCTGTGATTGTAAGATCGGATGGAATTTCCATGCCAGGATATTCTTCATCAATATATTGCGACAAAAAGGCTTTCATCTTAGAAAGCGGAGGATAGGAAACGACTTTTGCTGCCTTTTCCGAAGCTGGAGCTTTTACAACCTGTTTCTTGGGTGCAGGTTTTTCTTCTTCATCTTCTTCCTTTGCCGGTTTCTTCGTTACAGTTTTCTTTTTGAGTTTTTCTTCTTCATCTTCGTCCTCGTCAAATGGGGTTTTCTTATCTTCCTCTGATTGACTATCGTCTGGAAGCATTGCTGCCATTTCTTCAATTTCATTCAAGAACTCATCGTCGGAAAAGATATCATAATTGTTTTCTTCATCGAAGCGTTTCAATCCATCCAAAGCCATTTCAAAATCCTTTGTTCTGTAAGAATCTTTGTAAATTTCTTCAAGCGAAGGAACTTCATTCAAGAAATACTCCATGTCTTCGTCCGGGATAGCAGTTTCTTCAAAAAATTCATCCCATGACTGACCTTTCTTCGGTATGCCGGCAGATAAAGAATAAGTCTTTTTGCCTTTATCATCTTCCCCCATCGTGATTACAAGAGGATAAGCACCTTCCATCTGTGAGAAAATGTCGAATGAAACCGTATCATCATCAGATTGTTCTACAGAAATTTCCTTTATACGGTTCATCCATGTTCCATAAAGCTGCAAACGAGCAAAATCTTTATTCCCTTGATACACATAGCAAACATAAGCCAGCGTAGGATTGATACCCCATACGAACTTGTTGCCTTTCTTGTAGCCCATGATAGGATTGAGGTACTTGCGTCTTTCCGTATCATCTTGATATTCTTCGGATGCTTTCTTTCTCACATAGTCGCAATAAAGGACGATAGGGTCTTTTCCTTTAAGAAGGTTGCGTCCATGTACGTCCGCGCAAAAAATGTTCTTGTCTTTTACTTCCTTTCCTGTTACGTTACCGTTCTCGTCATAAGTAGGAACTTCCACGCGAAGCTTTGACATTTTGCAAGCGACATAGGCTTTACCCATTGAAGGAGCTACACGGAATGTATTCTTTCCTTTTTGGACGGTAGCAAATCCGGTATAAGATTTACCACCCTTTCGCATTGTCTTTTCTGCTTGCTTTACTTCTGAATCCAAATCTTCTACTGACTGTTTTTTGAACTTCGATCTGTCAAATTTCATAACTATAATGTTTTAAAATGTTGATAATAAAAATGTTACTTTTCTTTTTTAATTATGAATGTATTTATTTCTCCTTCCACTAAATTATCCAAAAACTCTTCCGGCGTAACTTTTGGAACTAAGTTGTTTAATTTTCGGTCTTTCGACTGCAATGCCCAATAGAGACTATCTATTTCCGCCAAATACTTTTTCTTCTTGACAAGTGTCTTTTGCATTGCATTAAGCTCTGGATTGATAGTAAGAATATCTTCCAAAGAACTTTCTGTAAGTTTCACAAGTCCTATATCTTCCACTTTGACCTTTCCGGCATTCACAATAGATTCCCGTCTTATCTCTGTAGAAAGCTGTGCTTTATGTACAGAAAATTCCAACTTTGCTGCTTCATATTCAGATTCAGCCTGCGCACGAAGAAGTCCTACTTTGTTCAATAAGACTGAACTTGTAGCTATCTCCCCGTACAGATTGGAATGGTCTATAGAAGTTACAGTATCCATATCCAGTTCATTTTTAAGGTCATTTGAAATCAAGACTATAGCCTTGTCACCAAAACATCTCGTAAGTTTCATATTATCACACTCCCAATTTTATAAATTGACTGTTTCCATTTGCTTGTATCACATATTCCTCTTTAAACCTATCAAAAGAAACCTTTCCAGTAAGTAGTAAGATGTTCTTCTTGCAGCTTTGGATATACTCTTCTTTATCCATATAGTCAGCAGGGAATATCACCACACGAAGGAATTTGTAGTTGTTTTCAAGTAGAAGGCTGGCAAATGCCCCTGTTTTTGTCTCCTTTTCTTCCACTTCCAACACATACCCTCCCACCATTGCCATTTTATAAGTAGAACCGTCATAGTTCTGCAAATCGTCCACATCGTAATATTCCGCAGTCTTTGCTTTCGGACGAAGGTATTCCTCTACCAATTTCTTGTAATCAAAGAAAGCGAAACCGGACTTGTTTTTCTGCTGCAAAAGCCACCACCAATCCTTACCTATCTTGTTTTTGCTGAAAGCAACACTGTATTCGTCCTTTTCCCTATCTATCTTGATACGGTTCTTTTCTCGATATTTCCCAAGCATATATTCCCTTGCAGAGAAGATATTGGAAAATCCCCTTGTTTCTTCCATATCGTCAAAAGCACCTGAATAAATAAGGTTTTCAACAGTGGACTTATTAACAGAAGAACCTTTAAAGGAATGACGGTCTACAAACTCTTCCAAAGAAAAATACTCTCCATTCTTTTCCCGTTCCTCAATGATCTGCTGTTGTGCTTTTTCTCCGACTTGTTGAGTGGCATTAAGTGCCCAGTAAACACTATTGCTCTTTTTATCACCTACGATACCAACATCAGATTTGTTGATATTGACAGGTTTGATTTCAATCCCTTCCGTTTGGTTCATCTCATTAATATAACGAGGAAAATCATCTTTACTTGCACGAGATAAGGCAACCGACCAAAACTCCAACGGATAATGTACTTTCAGCCACAAGGAATTGTAAGCGTTAATAGCGTAAGCAGCAGCATGGCTGTTGCAAGTAACGATACCTTGATCTATACAAAAATTGTGATTGGGATCGTCCACCTCAACATCATACACATTTTCTATTTTGTCAGGCTTTATGCTTGCAATTTTTATTAACTTAGAAGGATATCCTTTCTCGCCTCGTTTCGTTCTTCCAAAATCACGATAATGAGTTTTTTTATGACAAGAAGAACAAATGGCGATAAAATTTTCATCTTCGTTATTGCGTCTGTTTCCATCAATATGATGAATTTCTAATCGACTTTCTACTTCACAGATTTCGCAAATCCCATGCCCTCCGTTTTGTGATCTAAAATGTTTAAACTTAGCAGATCCTGCACTTAATCTTTCATACCCTATATTCCCCTTTATTTTTTCTAAGTGTTCTGAATGATCTTTAACCCAATCTTTACCTCTAAAATTAGTAAAATTATATTTTGTCTGATCTGTCATTTCGTATGGTAACTGAACAAACAAGCTATCTTCTCCTATCATTAAATCTTTACACATTACCTTACCTCTTTGAGTAGGGAATTTGTGATTATCGGTAACAGAAATAAATCTACCATCTTCTAACGTAATTTTATAAGTTTGTCTTATTCCAGCAAATCGAATATCTTTAATTTTACGTGTTCTAATTCTACCATCTTCACACATAGTAAGACATCCCCCGTAGCCACATCTCATATATTTACTCCTAAGAGGCAACCAATTATTTGCTTTCGCAAAAGAAAGATCATTACGGATTAAATACATTTCCTCAATAGTAGGATTCCTGACATTCTTTTTGCAACTATTTCTTAAAAACTTGTAACTGCCTGAAATACAGCGGTTAAAACTATACTTAGCAAATTCTTCCATCTGATCCCAAAGATGTTCTGCACTCTCTTTGGTTGCACCTTTGCTTCCGAATTTGTTTGCATACCCTTCTATGAACTTTGCCTTCAACGGGAGAAGAACATCTAACTTTTTCTTACCCAATGCCTTGCGTACTTTGTCACAAGTGACTAAGTCAAAATCAGCAAGTTGATTACAAATATTCATGATCTGTTCCTGTGTGACAAGAAGCCCGTAAGTATCTTTCAGTATTTCTTCTGTACCAATAGGATATTCAGGCTCTTTCTCGCCATTTTTCAATGCAATATAATCCATGTGAAAGCCGTTTTCCATTGGACCGGGACGAAACAAGGAGAGTGCAGCAATTACATCATCCATATTTTTAGGCTTCATTTTCTGCGTGTAAGAAGAAAGTCCCTTTGCAGAGAATTGGAATATGTCGCTAAGCCAACCGTTTGCAAAATAGCGGTACACTTCTGGATCATTATATTCTATATCTGCATAGAGATTGATTCTCTTTCCAGTATTCTTTTCTATCAATGCAAGAATATCGGTAAATTTATCAAGCTGTTCAATCCCCAGAATATCTTCTTTCAAAAAACCTGCCTCATCCATTTCTCCACCTTCCCATTCACTAACGACAAGATTGTCCACTTTTCTTACAGGACACCACTCATACATTGTCTTTTCCTTTGGGAAAATCATCATGGCACAAGCATGAATGGAAGCTGCCTTTTGTTGCCCAAGAAGAAGGAAAACGACATTCATCATTTCGGGATATTTGTTCACGAATTGTGCTATTTCTTCCTTTCTACAGGCAAGTCTTAGAAAATCTTCCTCCGTCTTTACATCTTCTATCATTTTGGAAATTCTTCTAAGGGTAGGAATGGAAGCTCCATAAATCTTTCCTACGTCATTTATAGCTTGTTTTATCTGCAAGGTAGTGTATGTACCTACAGAACAAACCTGTGTTTCTCCAAAACGTTCTTCCATATATCGTTTTACTAATGGCCTTTTCTCTCCTGGAACGTCTGTATCCACATCAGGAAGTGACACTTTGACACGTCCTTTGTTCAAAAATCTTTCAAAAAGTAAGTTAAACTTTAAGGCATTTGTATTTACAATACCAAAAAGGTAAGAAATCAAACAACCTGCTGACGAACCTCTTCCTCCACCTAATAAAATATCGTTCCCCTTACACCAATTGACGATATCACGTAAGATCAGAAAATAATCCACTACATCTCCAAATTTGATCGTATCGGATTCCCTTTCAATCCGTTCTACCAGTACATCTTCCGAATAATCTTCTAAAAGTTCCGGCTTATTCTCCAGGCCTTCATAAATAAGGGAATCAAACATATCTTCGTTGGATTCATACTTTTCTTTTTCCTCTTTTGTCATTTCGTACCGAGGAAGATGCCTGCTGTCAGTAGGAATTTCAAAGTTGCAACTTTCTGCAATCATATCCATGTTTTTTCGTGCCTTTAAATAAAAGGCTTCCCCTACAGACTGATCCCCAAAAAGAGAAAGAAGCTCTTCCATATAGGTCACTTCATCCTTAAAATACTGGTTGTAGGATTTATGATTAACCTTCTTTCCTATTTTATTTACAGTTTCCCTTAAAATGTAATACTCTGGTTCAATATAGAAGGCATCGCAAAGGGCAACTGGCTTCATTTTCGACTTATAAAAGGCTTCAAAGTTTGTAAGATATTCTGTATCTCTGTTGAACTTTGCATATTCCACTGTATCAGCTTGCCAAAACACGTTATGCTTGTTTCTTAAAAGAATAGGAACGTCAGCATAATCTATCGTTTTTGGATCAAAAACAATAAACACATCCTCCGTATGTTCCGATATGTCTTTAGGAGTTATGAATTTCCCGGAAGAATCACAATTGATTATTTTATTGATGGCAAGAAGATGCTGCCACCCCTTTTCGTTTTGGGCATAAATTTTGTAAGTGAACGAAATGTCTTTTTTTTCATCTTTTACAGGGACTTCCAACCCAAACACAGGAATGATCCCTACAGATTTGCAAGCATTCTGAAATTTCAATGCCCCTGCAAGTGTCCCTTTTTCCACTATACCAAGACGTTCGATTCCTAAGAATTTGGATTTCTTTACCCAATCGGAGTATAGGCTTGTTCCGTTCAGAAGCTCAAACGAACCATGTACACCCAAAAAATTAGAAGAAAGTCCTGCCACTTCGCTTTGCCCTCTCCATTTTACACGATTCAGCTTAGGGTCACGTTCCTGTCCTTTCTCTATAGTGTACCATACGCCACCAAAACGAAAGACATATCCATCATATTCGGTAGTTTCATTGTCCCACCGAAAATCTTCATCAAAGAAATACCCATCATCATTTGGAGGGAAAAGCTCGTATGTCTTCCCATCAAATGACACAGTATAGTTTTCCCTGTCAGAAGTGTATTGTATTGTATTGGAAGAAAGATATTCTTCCAACTCATTAAATAAAGTCTCCATATTGTCTTCTTTTCGTTTTTCTATCGGCAAATATACAACTATTGCATACAATAATTGAAGTTTTGCCGATTTTAACAATGAATTTAACGTAAATTCATTCTTGTAGAAAGTACACTCTTTATAAACCTTACCCTATTAAAAGGAGTGTCGTTTGGTATAACTTCGTAGGGCAATCTCTTGTCTATTAAGAATCTCCTTATCTCACCGTCCCATTTTCTTCTCCTGTTTTCATCGCTCAATCTTTCTCCATCACTTTCAACATTCCAATAGATAGGAAAATAAAAGATAACAGGAAGATAATACTCATTAAGACTTATCAAATCCGACTGCCGCCTTAATTCATTATCTAACGAAATCGAATAGGGCAGTGTCCTTGTGAAAGTATGAACATCAATAACGCTTCTATCGGAAATATAGTTTTCACCGTGCAGCACTTCAAGATACTTGTCAAATATCGCCCTTTGACTGGGGACAGAATTAAAGGAAGGGTCTATTTCCCCTTCCTTTACAAGTTGTCTTGATATGCTGCCTATTTTGGCGAATCTGGCAAACGATCTGTCCTTTTCGATAAGATCAAAAACAGATGTCTTTCCAACGCAAGAAGCTCCTAAAAAAGTAACAGCACGTACCATAATAGTTACCGGTTGTCACCGTCCCCATGTATTTTATTCTCGGCTTTTCTTTTGGCCAGCTTTTCTACATTTCCCTTTGCAATGGATATTAAAGAATAGTCACCTTTATCTCCTTCAATGTAAACGGCAAGGTTCTGTAATCCTTGTAAAATTTGTTCCAAAGCCTTGTGACATGCCTCTTTTCTTTTTTCTGGGAATCCAGCTTTGTAATCATCATCCCGGAAGAATTTCTTTGCATGTCCGTTGATAATGCCTACTTGTTGTAGCAAATAAGAAGGACTTAAACGATAAACATCCTCGTCATTCAGTTTTAAAATGATTTCGGGAAATTCCAATTCCGGCAAATCAAGTTCCTGTCTTATCATGGCAACATACCAAAGGACATCTCCTATTTCCTTTACAATTTCCTTTGCTTCTGCTGCATTATCTACCTTCTCATAGACTTCTGCCAGTTCATTGGTAAGACCCATTATCACATACGGAATAGCTACCTCTTTTGCATAGCAAGCTGTTGAAGCTGCGTGAGCTTCATACTCTTTAAAATTCATAGTTCGAAATAATTTATTGATTTATAATAATTTACCATCAAAACACATCACAAGTTTCTGTATCTTGATTTCTGAATATTTTACATTTTTCTTCTTTTTGCCTATCTGAATGCAAACCGTCTGATCCTTCATGTTGTTTCCCAATACAGAATATTCATTGTCTTTATAAATGACAACCTGATTCTTCCCAAGCAAATGAACAACATCCCAATACCACTGTGAAGCACGCTTTTTATTATCATTACTATACTGGAAATTGGGAAGTCCGAAAGGATTCAAGAACTCGTTCTCATAAAAGTTCAAAAACTCTTCCGTTGACATAAAAATAGAAGATTTGAAGTGACGTTTGGAAAGAAGCTCTATCCTTTCCTTTTTGAACTCTGCTATATCAGAAGCCATCTTGACAAATTCAGGACGATCAAAAATAAGGCTTCTTACTTTGTTTGTAAGGTATTCCAATTGAAGTACCTTCAAATATTCGTCTACCGACAATTCTCTGCTTTTTCCCATGATGATATATGATTTTCGACAAAGTTAATTCTTACAACCACAACTTTGGTAATTATGTACCAGTTTGCCCTGATACATATTTGTTAATAAATTTCTTAACTGGATTATACCCAAATCCTGTATAGGGTGGCATTACTGCATCCCCTTTTACTTTTCTCATGATGTTATAACTTCCGTTGATATCTGCATTAAGTAAGATTCCATCTTTTGTTCTGAAAAGACCTCTCTTGATTCTTTTACCAACGTAAGTATCATGGTGTTCCACAGATTCTAAATCAAAAGAACTGCATTTTGACGTATGAGATTCGTTTACTTCAACAAATCTTAGCCCTTGTCTTTCTGATTTATACCTTAACATTGATATGAACATATCGAAAGGAATTGAAACAAAATTCTGATTGTTTCTTTTCCCAAGATTGGATTCTTGCTTCCATCCATCATTATGTCCGACTATCAATGTTGTTATATTATCTTCCAAACAAGTATTGATTATTTCTTTACTTGCCTTGTGAAGATAATCCTTTACTTTGTTGTTTCTCTTTCTTGTAAGAAACATTAACCGTCTTGAATTTTCTTTTCCATTTACTTTTTTTAATTGTTGTTGAATTTTCGATCTTTTCTTGTTGTAATACTGATTGATGGATTTTAATTTCCTTCCATCAATCAAAACAGGTTTATTGTTTGTATTAGTTACAATAGAAGCTAAATTGTTTACACCTAAATCAATAGACATGATTCTATTGTTGTCAGGAAGTTGCTCTTTCACGGAAGATTCATAAACAACTTCTATAACGTAGCAATCTGATTTAGGAACAAACCGAACTTGCTTTACAGAACCTTCTTTGCAATTCGTTTTCAAAGGTGACAATCCTTCTTTCTTTGGAAAGAAAATGAAATTTCCTTTGTGCTTAAACTGCGCATAAGAATAAGAAAATACATTTCTGCCTTTTGTTTTATGTTTGTATCTCGGAAATTTTGGACAACCGGTAAATTTCTTATTATCCCGTTTCCAAGACTTGATAGCAGAAAAATATGATTTTAGGTTCTTATCTAAAGCCATAAGAACTTGTTGAGAGGATGATCCACTCATTGCCCTATAATCTATATTATTTTCTGCTACCATTTTCTTATTAAGCTCTCCTGCTCTTATCCACTTACCTGTACTGAGAAACTCTTGCTTTATTGTATATAAAGCAGCATTATACAAGTTCTTAGACAAGAAACAAATTCGATCTAAATCTTTATATCTCTTATCATTTACAGAAATAATATGTTGTTCTACCAAATACATGGTGCAAATTTAAATAGAATATTTGAAATTTCCTATTTAAAATCCACAGCATTAAATATTTTGCAAACTGGTATATAGTTACCATTTAATTTTGGACACATAAAAATTAATAGGATCATAGAGATTGCTTAGCACATCGTCCAAATAATCTATATCCATATCTCCTGGATCAACCCCTGGCTTATAAAGATAGGCTATCTTTGTGTTGAATTTCTTTCCCAACATAAGCCCTGCGCTTTTCGATTCTTCCACAGTTGCATCATCATACATAAGGATCACATTCTTGATACCTTTTCTTTCCAAGTAGGAGATTTGTTCCTTGCTGATGCTATTTCCAAACGTAAAAACACATTTCAGACTGTTGCAATCCCAAAGCTGCAAAAGGTTGTCTATCCCTACCTTGTCAAACAACCCTTCCACTATGATAACATCTTTGACCGAAGAAGAAAGCTCATCAAAGCCTCCCAGTATCTTCGTGAAGTTCGTTCCTATGCTGTTTTCGTATCTTAAATGAGGCTTAGCCCCTGTTTCCTTTGCTCTTTCCAAATCCTTTTTATGCCATTCTTTAGAATACCTACTCCTTCCAAGCCATCCTACCAGCTTACCATCCATCTTCATTTTGAAAATGATATAGTTTCGCAAGTTCTTTTCAAGAACGGAATTTGTTTCGGAAGGCTCAAAAAGATCGTAATGGCATTTCTTAAAACCCCTTCCATCAAGATAACTGTCTGATACTATTCTTTTAAGACGGAAAGGAAGTTTCGGAACAGGAAGTTCTTCTTCCTCATTTTCCTCTTTCTCATCTTTCAAAGGAGTAAGTTTCGTGCTTATAGAGTTTTGATATTCCATCCGTATAAGGTCTTTTCTTCCTACCTTTTCCAGAAAATCCTTGAAAGATGCTTTTGTTCCACATTTCCAGCAATGGAAAACTCCCCCGTGCACATCTATCTTGACACCCCATTTCTTTTCCTTTCCACAATAAGGACAAGGCATCCCTTTATTTGAAAGCCACCCTTGCGAACCGAATATTCTAAGTCCGAACGCAGCCTTTACTTCTTCTTCGTCAATCCGTATCACATCACTAAATTTTAGGTTATCCTCTTTTAAACGCTTTCTATTTTTTGCTCATCAGACTTTTTCTTCCTTGCCGTCTTTTTCGCTTCTTTTCTTTCGGATATTTGATTGTACATCTCCATTGTCCGTCCCCTGTGATAGAACCTGCGCTTGTCATAATTGGTGGCAATCGTTATCACTTCTTGACTTTCTTTGTAGTCACGCAATTTATCCACATAGATACGTGCTGTTGCATTTGCCTTTTCCTCTATTGTCATATTTAGTGTGAACACAAAGGAAAAAGGTTTTACAAGCGTTTTGTCCCCTTCTGTATAGGAACGGTCTATCACTTTGTCAGGATTGTTCCATACTTCAAAGGGCACATCACTTGTTTGTGTTGCTGTGATAATAGGAGCTTCAATCTCGTCGGCAAGGTTCTTTAGAAGCTGCGCACAAGTCTGTAGCTTTTCTTTCTTATGATCGGGATCACTGTCTATCTTTTTGGAAATGCCGGTCTTTACCAAGTCCAATGAGTCCAAAATGACCAATCCCGGGAAACGCCCGTGTGTATTGAAATAATCGTAGCATAACTGCCTTACATCGCTCATAGAAGCCTGTCCGAACTTCTTGAAACCATACACCTCTATATCCGAACCGGCTTCCTTGATTTCTTCAATCGCCTTTTCAATCTTTTTCTTATCGTTGGGATCAATGTTACCTGATTTGATATTGGAATAGGACTGGTTTGACCAAAGCTGATCATATATCTGCATACAGGCTTTAACGCCACCTTCCAACTGAATATGAAGAACCGGAACACCTCTAAGAGCAGCAGAGTAACCATGCCATTTTAATACAGTCGTGTTGTGAGTAACGATAAAATCATTTGTAAGAAAAAGTCCTTCTTTTCCTGACACTTTTATGCACTGCATTTCTTTTATGCCAATATATTCAACGGACACAATTCTTCTTTCAACAAAATTCTTTTTCTTAGGATTTATCTCTCTTTCGTGTTTCCTTGAAAGATGAAATAAATCTAATCCTTTAGGAGGGGTGATTCTCAATCTATATCTGTATTTACAAATAACCCTTTCTCCTTTTTTGTTTACATAAGAAGCTCTTTTTGGTTCTGATATTTTACACAAACATCCTAATGACCTTGCAATAAAAGTAGCGTCTTCTATTAATTGTTTAGAAGATAGAGAAAGTTCTATTTGTCCTGTTTTTTCAACATACCCGTCTGTATCTAAAAGCCCTCTAAGAACCTCTAATCGAACATTCTTATTGTTGAAAATATAATCTTTTGGAATAAACTTTTCGTGAGAAAGTTTCCCAAAAAGTCCGTATTTTTTTAAGTAATAATGAAAATTATGTTCACTTTCCCCTTTATTAATCCTATACGCATACCTTGCTACATATTTAAGGTATATCTGTTCTGGGAACTTCAATTTTTCCATAATTTCATTGTCTGGCAACGTTACAGTTAAATTACCAGCTTTATCAGAAAAACTTCCATCGCCTAATAAAACGCCTAACGTATAAGGATCAATAAAAACTTCTTTTTCTCCTAAATCAACGCCTTCCACCAATGGTATAGAAAAACGAGGACGCGGATAAGAACCGTATCTTACAATATTGTTTTTAGTAAGATATTTTTGTCCGTTATGGTGTCCGCCAAATTTAATTCCTTTCTCCATCATTTCCGACAAAGGCATAGTTTCATAACCTTTTGAGTTGTGATAATTATCCCATATCGTCCAAAGATGATCTTTGCTACAATCAACAAAACTTCCATCTGCAAAAGTTACTCGATACGCTTTCTTTCTTCCTTGAGGATATACGCCAACTATTGTTTGAGTACCGCCTTTTCTATCACAAATAATATCCCCTACCTTAGCATCTTTCATCAAAATATAACCAGTAGGAGTGAGAATTTTGCTGTCCAAAGTCAACGCTTTACCCGTACCGCTGCGAGCAATCCAAAGCGTTGTGTCACCTATTTCCATGCCACCGAAAGATACATCGTCCAACCTGTCGATTCCAAAAGGAATTTTTACTGGCTTCTCCGTTATCGTAGCAGCTTCCATGCGTCTTTCAAGCATACGTTGTTGGAAACCTCCGAAAACAGACTGAAAACCCCCTGATTTGGAGCGAAAGGACATCTCCACAATCCTTTGCGATTCTTCCGCGTTCACACGGATAGCTTCTTCCTTCTTTCCTTCTTCGTAAAGGTCATGTACCCTTTTGGAAAGAAGCTCGAACTCCGTCTCTTTCACAAACGATTGAAGTTGGTCTATTGCTATTTCTCTGTCTATCAAATTGGCTTTCTTTATTTCCTTTGCAGCATCCAACACAAAGTCATTGTCAGAAAATTTTTGACAGATAGCACCAAGCGCGGGAAGTTTCCCCTTTTCTCTATATTGATCGACAGCTTCTCTTAGTATGAATTTGTACCCAGACCATTCTTTAGGGATCAATTCATATTTTAGATGCTCCGAAGCTATACACATTATGACTTCATCCGAAAACATCAATTTAAATATTTCGGACATAAAGCCAGGATTCAGTTTATTCACGATACCAAAATTTAAACCAAATTGATACTAAATTTACTATTTTCACTTTCTTCTCGTAAGGTATTTATACAAAAAAACGACGAAAGGCATATATCATCATGTCCTGAACTTGCTTCCAGTTTTCCTTTATCGCTTCTGAAAGTAATAGAAGCAAATTCACTGAACATCATTTCTACCTTTTCTCTTGTCTCACCCTCCTTATAAGGAACTTTTATCTGCCCTCTTTCAAACATGGCAGACAAAGAAGGAAGTCCGGTGTACAAGTCCTTCTTGTTTCCTTCTGTAGTGGTAAATTGTTCGATATTAGTAAGCCCTCTTTCTCTTGCAAGTGCAGACAATATTCCTTGAAATCCGTTAGCTTCGCACACAATTTTGGTAGGTTTGTATAAACGATTGAAAAGAACAATCTTGTCCACCTGTTCATTGTGAGACATACCTTTTGCACGGAAATAGTTTATAAGATAATAATTGCCGGAGAAGTCAACTCCCCAAACAGAATATACAGTATAGTCAGCACCAATATTACCGGAAACAGCAAAGTCACACCCCACCACTACCCTTTGAAGTTCAAACGGATAGAACTCTATACTGTCCGCAAAGGAAACCTTATCCATGCCGGTAGTTGCCCTTCTAAGATATTCATAAGGGAAAATAGTTGAGTTGTCCGAAATAGGGATCACAAGGTATTCTCGTGCAAACACAATAGAACCAAGCTCTGTTCTTTTCCTTTTTATATCTTCAAACATATACCTGTCAGGAGCAAGAGGTCGTCCATCCGGGAATATGATAGGATATTCAAACAGATAAAAACGCTTATCCCCCTTAATGACATTGTACAATTCGTTAGGAGCGGTGGAATAAGGCGTACCGGACACAATCAGATATCCGTAAGGCTCAACAATAGGAGTAATAGTCCCCCTAAATATTTCCTTTAGCTTTTCTCTTTGCTCATCACTGTAAAGAGAACTTTCATCCGGCATATCATCTATGATTGCTGCTCCAACGTGCAAACCACGAATAAACCCATCCTTGCCACGAACATGAAGAATTGCACCATTTTCACCTTCTATTGCCGTCTCTCCAAGTTTAGCCTTACCGTTCGGATCAAGTTTTTCTTTTAATATATCATTGGTGGATATTTCCTCTATGATCTTATTCACATGCACTTTTGCAAGTGTCATTGTATTTGTGATCATAGCAGTTTCTTTCCGGTTCTTGTTGTCTGTCGTATCCCCTCCATACAGCATAGGACGTGTATAGGAGTATAACCTCCATAAAGGGAATGCGTAACACCACTCGAAGCTGTTGTGCGTTACTGTGCCGTCAGCGAGCAAAAACTTATGATCTCCATCACAAGCAAAACCGTAATACTCACCTTCATCCAGTAAGGTTATAAAGATTTCCGTTTTCTTGAATTTCCCATCCCTTGAAACTCTGTAACCTTCATATTTAGTGCCTCTCCTTTGGTTCATTTCGGCGATTTCAACAGGAATATAAGTGCCGTCAGCAAGACAAAGAATGTGTCCTTCGCTTACTATATAGCTATCTCCACCTTTCTGTCTTACTTCGTACATATAGGTTTCTCCGTGATGCAGTTCCAAGACATTGCGACATTTCAAGTCTTGTCCCATCACCTTGTCACCTACTCTTATATCCTGGACTTTTTTTAACGAACCATCTGCCATAACTATCAAAGTATCAGGAGCTTCGCACTTTCCACTACTTCGCGAACACAAATAACTACTCCAAGGAAATAGCTGCGTAAGATTCCCCCATTCCAAGTTTCGCCATCCCATATTGAAATTAGAAAGGACTGTCGCCTTGAAATAATTAAAAGACAGAATCCTTAGATTTTCATCCATTGAAGCAAACAGATTGTCCACATACCCCAGCTTTTCCGTGTCAAGCGAACGTCCAAAATTCATGGCATACTCGGTCTGGTTGATTATGGTGTCCAGCATTTTGTCCAAATCCTTTCTGCTGCCGCCCGAAAACAAGGATCGCACAGTAGTGGAAGGAAGTCGGTCTATAATGTCGTCCACTGTCGTAAACAACCTTTTTGACTGTAGCTCGGTAAGTATTCCTCCTTTTGAATTATATATGACTGCCATTTCTACAAAGCAAATTTTTCTCGAAAGGGATTTCGCGCAGATGAAGTTCCACCGTCAGATACACCTTCTCCCCTTAACTTTTTTACAAAATTGATCATAAGTAGTGCGTTGGCATAGGTATCATCGCCTGCGCGGTGTGCGTTCACTAAATCAATACCTTCTTTTTCACAAACGGTATGAAGCTGATAGTTTTCCAATTCCGGGTAAGACATGTGTGCCATTTGCATAGTGTCAATGGAAAACTTTACATACTTCTTTAAATCATCCCCCATGAACTTGAAGAAGTTCTCCAAAAAGGCATTATCAAACCCTACTATGTTATGACCGCATAATGTACACATTTGTCTGGGATTCTTGTACTTCTTAAAAAGTGCCTGGCATTTCTTGAATATATCCTTCAAAGGAATAGCCTTTTCCTTTTGGATTGTTTCTGTTATCCCGTGTATCGCTTCTGCTTCCGAAGAATAGATAAGACCTTCTTTGTAATCACGCGGGAATATCATAGACAGTTCGTCGCAAACTTCCAATTTCTCCATATCTATGACAACAAAGGCAACCTCTATCGCCGCAATAACATCAAAAGCCGGTTTTTCTGCGGAAGGAAGCCCGGAAGTTTCAAGGTCATAACAAATTATATACTTGCTTGCACTTTTCATCTCTACATCATTATTTGTTTCCCGTAAACTCTTGCTATCTCAAACTCTGCTATACAGCCTTTTGATGCTGCCCAATCAAAAACAAAATAAACGGCATCACACTCCAAAAGAGCCTTAACGCTCTCTCCCATGTAATAGGAATAGGGTTTATCCGGTTCACTGCAAGCATCAAAAGGCGTTATCACTTCATGCCCTTTTTCTTCAAGCCATTTCTTAACTTGATTTGCATATTTCTTTGTTTCTTCCAAATCATGCCCTGTTATAGGCAAGCTAACATACACTTTTGTTTTCATCTTCTGAATTTTTGTCTGTTTGTATCTCTCACAAGTTGCCAAAGTCTTACATTTCCTCCTTCCGGGACACATGGGTCAATATACAAATTTCCTCCACCTATATAAACAGGAACATTCCCTGTTGTACTATAAGCTCTAATATCCCACAGAGTGAATTTCTTGCCATTTCTTTTCGAGAAATGTTGATTGAAATACTCTGTCATTCCTGTAAGATTCAAATTTTTTGTTAATATTTCCACGCTCTATCAGTTTAAAACTAATTTCAGTCTATCAAAATCACGAGAACAATCATCCTCGTTTTCATATCGCACACGGACATTCTTATAAGGGTTGTCCTTTAAATTGACAGCATCCGGCATTTCATTTATGATTATTTCCGGTATCCCCTCATCCGTATATTTCATTTCAGCAGAGACTATGTATATCCTTGTAAGTGCCAGTTTCCCGTTTGAAAAGACAAACAGTCTCTCTTTCTTGAAATAGTTCTTTTCGCTCCATTTTGTGTATTCTTCTATAAAATCCACTATGCTTGTATTATCTGGGGAAGCAATCACCTTTTCCAGCTTCTCTTTGAAAATGTTCATTTTCATATCCCCAAGCAATTCGGAAATAGAAGTAAGAAGTAATTCCATGTTTTCATTTAGTTTCATTTCCGTCTTCTCCTATCTCAATTAATGTATTCCATTCTCTAAGAACGAATCGGTTTCTGCCATTCTCTGCTTCTACCACTAACATCGTCCCATCTTCCACAGGGTAGGAATCAATCACTTCCCCTTCGAAGTAGTTTCCTTCTTCCGTCCAACATACTTTCATGGTATCAAAAAATTTAGTTATCAATCTTCATAAAGCACATCCATATTGTTTTGCTTTGTCTTCCTGTTGTGTGTCCAAATAAAGGCTTATACGGAATTACTTTTAGTACATCTTTTGCAGATATTTCAGATTCATTCCATTTGAAAACCAATGTACCATTTACTTTTAAAACACGCATACATTCTTCAAAACCTTTTCTTATTAAGGGTTGCCAATCATCAGGAAGTTTGCCATATTTCTTGGACATCCAAGACGTCTCTCCAAGTGTCTTTAAATGTGGCGGATCAAACACTACCATATAAAAAGATTCATTCTCAAAAGGCATATTAGTAAAATCACCAACAATATCAGGTTTAACTTCTATTATTCTTATTTTATCCCTGTCTTTTGCTTGTAACGTCTCTGCTCTTTTGTCCATAAACAAAACATTCGGATTCTTCTTATCGAACCAAAACATCCTGCTACCACAACAAGCATCTAATATCTTCTTTTCCATAACGCATATTTTCTTTTACATTCTTGATATATTTCTTCGAAACCTTTCCTCTATGAAGAATAATCGCCCTATCAATATCCTTATTCGGGTTGTAATGTTGTTGGTAAATTTCAAACATCTCTCTTGCCTTTAAAGGATCAAACCTATCATTATAGGAGTAAGTTCTCTTTCCTTTGATACGGTTTACCTCATCCACATAAATTTTCAACATTTGAAATCTGCCGGAAGCTGAACTTTTAGGATTTCTTGCACTATCGTCACAACCTGATTCAACCATGCAAATAGCATGAACCAATCTTTCCCAAACCACCCTGTCCATCGCTTCTTTCTTGTCACTAATAGTAGGAACTCTAGCATCAGAAACAAGTAACGGAAACAAAGATAATATTGACACGACAATTATTTTCCTCATAAAATTTCCCTTTCCCCAAATTCATGCAACCTATGACAAGCGGAACAAAGAAGCTCAATGTTATTTTTGTCCATTTTCAAGTCCGGTCTCGCTCCGCGTGATCGTATGTGTGAAAAGAAAATGGCTTTCGGTTCATCTCCTAAAGGCTTTCCACATTTTACACATACATGTTCTCTTTCTTCCCATATTTCCATGAATAGGGATTTAAGATCACCTCTTCTTTCTTTTCCTATTTTCTTGTCGCATTCTTTGCAGAGCCACTTCATCCTGTTATAGATATAATGGCTCTGCTTGCAACAGACACAAGGTCTTGCTTCATATTTTTCTTTCTTTTGTAGTCCCATATTGCCAGTTACCCAAAAGTTTTCCGTCCTGTACAAAAGCCCAAAAGCCTACAGGTTCTTCTTTTGTTATCAGAGGAATAAAAAGCATTGTGTCTATATCCCCTCTACATAAGACTTTCTTTCCGTCTTTTGCGGGCAAATATCCCCACATACCTCTTTTTATTTTCTCTTCTTCTGTAAGAGAATCAAGAAATTTCTGTCTTGCTTTATGCTTCCTCTTTCCCATGCTGTCAGAATTTTAAAGCTTTCAACCTTTCAATCTGTTTTTCCAATGACAATATCCGTTTTCTAACCTTTCCATTAACACTTTTCCTTGCTTCTTCTTCGGTAAAGAAAACATCACTGCCTACTCTTGAAAAAAACGCATTCTCCTTTGACGATTACCAAATCCTTATCCTTAAGCTCGCCACTCCCCTCCACAATAACCTTGTTTATAGTTCCTTTTGTAAGGGCATAACGTACATCATACATTGTTCTTTCTTCTTTCATATCTCATTTTTTGTATTCTGTTAAACTTCTCTACTAATTCAATTACCCAATCTACCTTTTCTTCACTCCTTTTATCCGAAAGATAGATAAAACCAAAGCTCTTTATGAATTTAGGATTCCCAAACCACCCATACCTTATAATCAAAAGCTCTGCTCTTTTTGTGTCATAGAAGCAGGGAATAATCTTCACTTCTAATTCTTTTCTTCTTTGTTTAAATTCCCACATGCCGTTTCTTTTTTTTATCTTTCCATTTCTCTTTACAAAGCAATATATATCTGCAACCTTTGCATTTTTCTTCATCAAGCAAATAGCCATCGAAGCTATCGCATAGGATATATCCTTCAGGAGAATCAAAATAGAGTTTCCTTTGCTTGTCCAAGTAACTTTCTGAAACACCTTCTTCACTTTCTATAGGATTAAAAAGTTCATTTTCCATCACAAATTTAGAAGTGAAGTATATGTCCCTTTTTGTTCTTTTTTTCCATCTGTCAATAGCTGTTTTCCCTATGACATTCATAAGAGGAACTATCGGAAGGTTAGATAAAGAAAGAACAAACATCTGCCGGTTGAACTGAAATGTAAGGTATTCCCAAAGATTCCCTACTTTGTCATTGGACAGAAACTCATCCAATTTCTCTCTGTCCTTTCTTTTTGGACGGAACTCATAAGCCGGATTGCTTGTCAACTTTCCTTGTAAATAACTGTAAATCAGTTTAAATTCCTCTTTTCTTGTCATATCGAAATTACAATTGTTGCATACAAAAACTTAATATTTTTGAAGTTAAAAGAAGGGGAAATTTCTCTCCCCCTTACGCCAGCAAAACTACAATAATTGTAATTATTCCCAAAGCAAATTAATGTTAAATATTTCTTCCGTTTGCTTTCCCACCTTTTTATAGCGGTTCTGTGTGTTCATATCTCTCTCTGCCACAAGATCATAGTCATTTTTTATAATTTTCTTATCAAGCGACCGACAGAACCACAAACAGATTTCATCCCCAGCTTCCATATCACCAAGCGATACCGGTTCTTCCTCTTTTGCTTCATAAAATTGAATCCAATAAGGTTTTTCGTTCATGGAAGATGTGCGCGAAGTAACCGGATTTTCTTCTTCATCCTTTCCCATCCCTATAGCTCCTACCGTGATTGTCCCGTAGGGGTTATCCGTTACAGAAGAAAACCATAATTCGACATTTTTAAGCGTTTCTGTGCCCTCATTTTTCAAAACAAGAGCAACGTATTGGCTATGAGGATTTGAAGCCAAATTAAGGCTTATTTCATCAAATAAATTGCCAAATACATCATTAGGCACAAGAGTGGAAGATTTATATCCACCCAACGAATCTGAAACTTTGGACTGCGGACTGTTATATCCTGAACTGACCGTATAATAAAACCGTAACATAAGCCTTAACTTTTAGAAGTTGACATGAATATATTCCCAAGCGACCAGTATTCACTTTTCACCTCATTGTAAACGGATACCGTACCACCGGAATTTTGAACACGTGCAATATAATACTCGTCCGGTTCTTTTTCCGGCGGAGTGCTTATGCTAACTTCCGGTACTAAAGAAATGACATAATCATCATAAGTGTATAAACCGTTTCGCTGCCCGGAAGTCAATACACCTCCCAAAGGAAGTGTCCCAAGCACAATAGCTCTTAGATTCGATTCCGCTACAAATGTAGTTGCGGATGTAAGAAGTAAGTTTTGGCTGTCAATTATGTTTACAATCTGATAAACGCCATTATTCAAAGGAACAGAACCGTCTTGTTTTTCAAACCGGATAGAGACGGGGGTTGATGAAGATTGACCTCTTACCTTACCTGTAAAATCCACAGAACCGGAAACGATACCTTGTGAGTTTACGCTTACATACCCCTTTTCGTAATTTCTTGTTTTGTAAGCAATCTTCACCCAATAGAAATTGCTGTCATTCGGCACAACGATGTTGTCTTCTACATTGATATCTATAAAGTTCCCGGCACTGGTAAGAGCCATCCCAGGAAGTACCTTAATAGTGCCAGAGTTTGTTCCTGTTTCCACTTTAAAAGGTTCTACAAGATTTTCGTTTTCTTCCGGTTTATTGACTGTATTAGGATTGATCTTAGACGGGTCATTCGTAATCATCCCAAAGGAATAAGATGCCTGTAGCACCGCCTTCATAAGCGGTGCTGTAGCAAAGAAAGAAATCATATTTGAAAGTTCTTCTTTCTCTAAAAAAACATTTCTACTAACATTTAACTTGCTCATACTCAATATTTTAATTATTTTTGACTTACTATTTCCATCCACTTGGAACACCCTCGCAATTTGTACCTGTGAAAGTCTGACTATGACTTGTTACATTATTGTTCCCAGATTCCGTTATCTTCACATAATTAGACGATCCGGAAAGAATTTGAATAACAGGGACAGTTCCAAGTTTCGAGCAACCATAAAACATTCTGTCCATATTAACCTTTCCTACGCCTGCCACTGACCTATCATATAGGGATGTGTATGAAACCGCATAAGTCTGTTCTGTTCCTAAAGAAAGATTTGTACAGTTTGCAAACATTTCAGTACAATTCAAATTACCACTGATATTCTCAAAATTGGTATTATTAAACTGATTTCCTATATCCACATTCACAGGTCGTGCAGATGTTCCTGGTTGTCCTACATAATTCCCTGTTCTTCCAAAAGAAGTGAGTGACGTGCATCCTGCAAAGCATCTCCTAAGATTAGTAAGTGTCGTAAGATCATTAAAGAACTTAGCGGGAATTTGTTTCACACCCGTGTTCTCAAACATACTTTCTGCATTCTGCAACTTTCCATTCTTCATATCAAAAGAAGATATATCAGATAAATTCCTACAATTCGCAAACATTCTTGAAGCGTTTGTTACACTTAACGGAAGTCCCTGTCCATAAGGAATAGACAAATAAGTACAATCCTCAAACAATGACTGCATATTTGTTGCCTTCGAAGAGTAAGAAAACATAGCGGTAGACCAGCCGTCGACAAGACTTGTACAACCGACAAAGCAACCAACAAAAGAAACAATGTTTGTGCAATATCTGAACCATAATACCGGAAGTTCGGTTATGGCTGTGCAGCCTTGAAATGTATATTGCATATACTGTGCGTTCGTTGAATTGCTAAATGGAGAACTTGTAGCTGATTGACCTCCTGTATTTTTCAAAGCCGTACATTCAAAAAATACAGCATGGAAATCTTCTGTGCCACCTCCCCTTCCAAAAGTACCATTGCCAACGCATGAAGTCAAACTCTTACAACTTCTAAACAAGGAAGAATGATAAACACATGAAGTAGGAACAAGTTGACCGCTTGGAAGGCTTGTAACCCCACTACCCCAGAAAGCACCCGCACAAGAATTGCCTGTCATTTTGGTAAACAAACCAGAAGGAATAGACCTAAGACTTGTGCAATCTCTAAACCAACAGATAACACCCCCTGAAATAGAAGGAATTGTGTTTGTTGCAATCGATGAAAGACTTGTACATCCTCTAAAGGCAGAATGGTTGCCGCCAGCAGCATCTATATTATAAGTGCCAGAACTTCCCTGAATAGAAAATGATTCGGGCCACTGTTTGATTGCAGTAGCTCTTGTATGATTTCTGAAATTGGCATACACAGTAGAAGGGTTACTTGTATTTCTACTTCCGCCTTGTACCCTTACTTCTCTTCCCACTATTTCATAAACGCCATTTGATACAGATGGCGTTTGAGGCGATCCGCTATAAGAAACGATAAGAGCTTTCCAAAGATAAAGGTAAATACTGCTCCCTCCTGCGTTCGTTGATTCATCCCCTGTCCCTACACATTCCGAATCCGTAGCGGAAGCATACACATAACCTCCAGAAGGAGAAGAAACCGTTATCCTACCACTTCCATTTGTCTGATCTGTACCACTGTAATAAGACGATCCGTCAGGCGCGGTAGTTCTTATATTCACGGAAGCATAAGGTTGCAATACATTTTCCTTTCTAAGATAAATATAAGTTGTCGTAAGCTCATAGTCAAGAGTGAAATCTATATACGTGTCAACTTCCGATATTGCAATATTGTTTTTCGTTTGGGATTGATAATTGTCTGCCGTACAAGTGGCATTATACGACCCTGATTGTATTCCAGTAAGTGTAAGCTGTCCTTGTGAGTTGGTGTACCCACTCTTTCCTCCATAAGTCACGTAAGCTCGATTAATATTATACCCATTTCGGGATTTCACTGTAATATGAGCACTGTAAGTCTTATTGGAAACACCTACCCTTTGTTGTGGCATTGATTCCTGATTAACTGTAACAGAACCTTCCGTAGGCTGATAGTCATAAACGGAAACTTCATATCTGTAAGTTTTCCCCATCTGCATCATAAAGGTCGTTGTACCATCCGACCCTGTATTTTGCGTACTAAGTCCTTCGGGTTTTACAGAAGCTCCTGAAACTGGAAGCCCTGTATCGGAATTATAAACATAGAACTGCACTCTCGTTTCTTTTCTTGGCATTGCAACATTCACCGTCTTTGGAAGGTCATTTGGTTGCACAACCCCTGTCTGATCACTGAAATATTGCTTCGAAGCCACCCAATCATAACGCATTCTCGGAACAGAGAATTTGATTTGTCCGTTATTAGTCAAACCTGTTTGTTCTCCTGCACCTCCCCTGTTAAGCGTTATCCTTGTACCGTTGGAAATAATACCGTTATCCTCTGTTACAACAAATGTAAGATCATACAAGGTTTGATCCATATAAATGCTCACCACCTGTACAGCTCCGTTCACAGTAAACTGCTGTTCCCTGTCCTCGTATTCCTCATAAGAAGCAATAGCGGTATATACTCCATTAGGAAGTTCCAACACAACACCAGAAGAATCTTCCTGCACAAAATCCTTATCGTTTACTTTCACTTTCGCGCCCTCAACGACTGTTCCTCCTGCACCGTACACCTTAATAGTGGTCTTGTAGGTAAGCTGTTTCAAATCTATCGTAAGGCTCGAATTATTATAAAACTCATAATTTTCCACATATACCCGTTGATGATTGTTGTCGTAAAATACATCATAAGAATATTTTCCTCCCAGCACTCCTTCAAAAACAGCCTGTCCATTGCCAGAAGTCTGTTTTGTCAAACCAGCAAATTTCACAGTAGCCCCATTTAAAGGCTTTTTCTCCCCTGTAAAAGTATTATAGTCATTTACAGTAAATGTCATGTTAAAAGTAGGCATAGGATTGAAGCTCACTTGTATATCCTTATTACTGTCCACAACAACATCCCCATTTACAGGAATCCAGTTTTGCTTTTCAACAAGATAAGTGTAATCACCTCCCAATATATTCGTGAATGTCACTTTCCCATTCGTGCCCGTTCTTTTGCTTTCCGAATAAGCGACAGTATCCTCTGTTGCCAGTCTGTCCTTTGCGGTAAGTGTCACATTTGCACCTTCCACTGCGCCAGTAGATGAATTTGTCACCGTAAATGTAACCGTATATCTTGGTATCAATATAAGCGTTACAGGTTCGGATTGATCGTCTTGTACATTGATGTTCTTACTTATGGTATAATAATCCGTCTTGCTTACAGTATAAGGGTATAAGCCAGGAAAAGCCATAAATATGGCATTACCAGAAGAATCCGTATATTTAAATTCACCATTAAAAGTAACAAGGGCATTTTGTATAGGTCTTTCATTTTCGTCCCTTACAACGAACGTGACTTTTCTTTCATACACATCTCCTTGCATTTGAATATATTCCACCTGCGTTTCTTCATCGTCTTCCAATACCTGAAACAATCTATCTTCTATATTCATGAACAAAGACTTCTCCACATCAATAGAATAATCACCAGGATAAAGTACAATAGATGCTTCCCCGTTTCTGTCCGTCACAAGACGTTTGTCTAAAATGGAAATAGAAGCTCCTTCTATGTAAGCTCCCCTATTCGACAATACTTTGAAAATAACATTCTTCTCTTTCAAAGGCTGAATATCCTCACTACCCATTATGTTTTTGTAGGTAACAAGGTAATCTTCTGTAAATCCTTTTACTCCTTCCTCGCTTGTAAGGGAATTATTAAGATAATAAGCAGCTATCACGTCCTTTTCCCCTAAATTACCTTGATAGAATGGAAGGAAAAGTGGCTTTATCTTTATATCGTAAATGTACACAAGAGCGGAAGAATTTGACCTGTCTTGTGTAAGACTTAATGACAAGAATTTCATTCCGTCTTTCATTTGAAGCCCTCTCCCTTTCGAGAAATTAAGCTCTAACTGCTTCGCGTATACCCTGTTCTTTCTCGATAGAATTGCCCGGCATTCATAATACACTCCAGCTACAGGAAGTTCCAGGATTCCTTTACTGCCGGAAACAAAATTGTTGCTCTCTGCACTTCCATAAGATTCCTTACATATCATAGGTTGAACGGCTTCGTTAAACACTTCCACACCGAATTTCAAATTTTGGTTGCTTGTGGAAGATGTTTTAACCTTAAAAGAAATCTGATAAGAAAGATTTTCTGAAATAGGAAGGAGCTTCGTTTTGTCAATTTCAGAAGAAATACCCACCAAAGCATTTCCAACGAAAGTCATTACCTGTATAGGAGTGCCATTGCTGTCTATATCATCCACAATAACAACACCTGTAGGGTTCACAAGTGGATAGGCATTCAAATCTTTTACGCTTTCCGTTGTCTCATACCCTTTTGTAACATTCAAAACTGTGTCTGTCCTGTTCCATGTAGGAGAGCTATACCCCATTGTCCATCCAGTATCACGAGACATTAAAAGGGCAAATATAAACTCATCCTCCGTCTTATATCTAATAAGACGGAGAAGCTCCCCAAGTATCATGCCTTCCTTGTTTACAATATCAAGTGTTCCTCTTTTTCTATATTCCTTCACATAATTGTTGAACAGATATTTCATCTGTTCGAGTGTGTCCACTTCATCTGTCACAAGTCCTCTGTTTTCAATAAAAAGTTCAAACAGAATCTTGTTCGTATCAATCTCGTTATATTGCTTTGCATACAAGACAACAAGCGCAAAGATATGACAGACTGTTTCCCAATACGCCTTAAAATCCTCTCCGTCCTTCTTTATAAAAGTAGGAAGAATGCCGGGAGAAGATACCTTTTCAAGTACATTCTCCGCCCATTCCATTACGGCAGGGTCATTTTCTTCAAAGAACCGTTTGAACACGGTTTTATTGTAAATTTCCTGCGACATCCTTAACTTATTAATAATTAAACTTTCTCAACATATAATCCAACAAGGGCTGATAAATCATGTGTAAGAGGTTGTTCACTATTTCTTGTACATTTATATTTTATACCATTTTGGATATAGTATTTATCTTTAAATATTTCCATAGGTGGAATATAGATGATAGGGTCTTCAATAGTACCTTTATGTTCTTCATCTACTACTTTCCATAAGCTTGCCGTAGCGATAGAAGGTTTCCAGTTTTCCTGTGTTGTGTGCCCCTGGATACATTCCCAAAGAACATTATCAGATAAATATCTTTCTCCTACTTTAACAGTAATACCAGCAATCCATTCAGGATAACGATCTTTTACCTGCAATGCTTCAGCTGGAGTTAATTCATATATATTTATATTCTTAGCTACTTCTTCATCAAGAATGTTTAAAGCCATTATGCGACTAAAATCTCTGTTAATTACAGGTTCTTCTCCTTCCGGATAAGTCCATTCGTCGCTTGATAAAAGATTAAGAAATTCCGGATCGCTAAACGAATATCTCGGAAAATCTTCGTCACTAAATGGTAACAGCATCTCTTCGTGCAGGATCACTTTGCTTTGATCTACACTTGTTCTCATTTCCGGGAGAACTTCTATTCCGTGGGACTTGCACCACACGATGTCTACAATTGCGTATTTCATATCCAATTAATTTTTAATGTTAC